>Ga0123355_10001876_pt1 | contig 29483 bp, 29 predicted proteins | sample TergutEmb28metaG_3_FD_89872 | JGI IMG/M metagenome (GOLD analysis project Ga0123355, IMG submission 89872) | Embiratermes neotenicus P1 segment gut microbial communities from Petit-Saut dam, French Guiana - Emb289 P1 | ecosystem: Host-associated > Arthropoda: Insects > Digestive system > Gut ... | reverse complement strand
GCCCCTATAACAAGGGAGCAGATGGCCGTTATGCTACATCGTTTTGTGCGGCTCAAAGATATGGAACTTCAAACAACCTCAAACATTACTATAAACTTTGCAGACCAACACCACATATCCTACTGGGCAACAGAAGCTGTAAACGCCCTACAAGCAGCGGGCATAATTGAAGGCAGGCTGGGCAACAGTTTTGATCCTTTAAGCACTGCCACCAGGGCCGAGGCCGCCGCTGTGTTTGTCAGATTGGCTGAGACGGCGCAATGATGCCTGCAACTGCCGGCAAGTTACCTCTAAGCATATAAAAATAACCACCCTGTCGGTTCGGCAAGGTGGTTATTTTTTCAAAATATCCAGGCTTTATCTTCTATCAATTTTTCAAGATCTTCTATGTTCCGCACTATGTGGATATCCTCCCAATGCCTTGGCATCAAATTGCGGTAGACGGGAGTGGCATAACGACTGTCAATTAGCAGGACAATCCCAGAATCCTCCTCTGTTCTAATAACCCTTCCGGCGGCCTGCAAAACTTTGTTCATTCCCGGGAAAACATAGGAATAATCGTATCCTCGATTATATTTTTTATCAAAATAATTCCTTATCTGGTCTTGTCGCAAATTTATCTTTGGGATACCCACGCTTACGATGATGGAGCCGATTAGCCTGTCTCCTTTTAGATCAATGCCCTCGGAAAAAATGCCGCCCAATACAACAAAACCTACCAGGGTTTCGGGATTACTACAATCAAATTGGGTCAAAAACTCTATTCGTTCTTCCTCTGTCATTCCACTTTTTTGCGGCAAAGTCTTGATGCCTGGATAATTTTCGCAAAACAAATCATGCACCTTTTGCATATATTCGTATGAAGGGAAAAAGCACATATAATTGCCTTTTCTACCACTGGCAACTACATTAATTGCTTCGGCAATAGGGGCATAGCTGGCTTCCCTGTCATGATATTTCGTTGATATCCCTGAATGAACAATAGTCAGCAGGCGGCTTGGGTCGAAAGGCGACGGCAAGGACATTATCAAGTCTTCGTCACTTCCTCCCAAAATCTCTTTGTAATATTGTAACGGGGCCAAAGTAGCAGAGAACAGGATGGATGATTTGCCTCTTTCCAGTCTGTCGGCAATGATATTTGATGGGTTAAGGCAAAACAAAGTAATGGCAATATCGGCACCGCTTATTTCGGATATATAAGTGTAATGCTCATCATAAATATCCGAAATCATCAAGAATTTTGTTGTTTCAAAATACAAATTTAAAATCTCGCCATAAATCTCACGGTCACTATTTTCTTTCGATGCCAGCCATTGTTCCGCCGCTGCCCCAAACAAGATTATCAGGGCTTTAAAATCCATGTCCATATCCTGTTCTACATTGCTGCGGGCTTGCTCGTGCTTTTTGACCATCTCCTTAAGATAGACATTGACTTGCCTAAGAGTTTTGCGCACTTCTTTCGACAGCGCATTTTTATCTTTAAGGCGATTTAAGACATAGCTAAAAGCCGATTTGCGCAAAGTTGCCGAGTACATACTCCGCACTCTCTCCGCCAAATTATGGGCTTCATCAATCAAGAAGATATAGTTTTTTTCTTCACTTTTCTTTTCGTTTCCAAAAAATCTGTGCAGATATGCCGCGGGGTCAAAAACATGATTATAATCCCCCGCAACAAGGTCGCACCACACAGCGGCGTCAAGTCCAAGTTCGTGCGGGCATACCATGTGGTCTTTTGCATATTTTAAAGTAACATCTGGGGTTATTATATCATGTTCAAGCATGTCCATCAAAGCATCGTTAACGCGGTCATAATGCCCTTTTGCATATGGGCAGTGTTCGGGATTACAAATACATTCTTCATTTGGGCAAATTTTTTCTTTGGCTCGTAAAGTTATGGACTTAAACCGCAATCCCTTCTGCGCCATCAACCTAACCGCATCTTCTGCCGCCTTACGCGTAATTGTTTTGGCTGTTAGATAAAATATTTTTTCTGCCTTGCCTTCTGCCATTGCCTTTATGGATGGAAAAATGGTAGACAAAGTTTTGCCGATGCCTGTGGGCGCCGAGGCATATAATTTTTTCTGTGCGGATATAGCGCGGTATGTGGCTATTGCCAATTCGCGCTGGCCTTTTCGGAATGCTTCAAAGGGGAATGTCGTTTTCGTAATAGATTCATCCCGCAGGATTTTCCACTCTCTTTCAAGGCGCAGCCACATAGCGTATTTGCTTAGTAAGCCTTCAAAAAAACTTGCTAAATCCTCCAAAGCAAAATCAAATTTGTGCCTTTGAATTTCCTCGCTTTCCAGATGAAAGTAGGTAAGCTGTACGCCAATTGTTTTGGGAGGGTTTTCCAGGGTCTGCAAATACATATATGCATAACACTTGCCTTGGGCCAAATGTTGCGGGTGCTGTTTGTATATATGCTCAAGGGGCATGGTCGTTGATTTTATCTCATCTACAATAAAGCTACCGTCATCATTGGTTATAATGCCATCAGCCCGGCCCTGCAATATTACAGGTATACCATCAATCTCTATTTCATGCTTTAACGAAACCTCATGATTATAATTTTCGCCGGACTCCTTTTGTCTTTTTTGTATATAGCGATGCGCAATAGCCCCCTTATGCATTGCGGAAGAATCGTTAAAGCGGTTGTCTATGTCGCCGCAACGCAATATCATATCTACGATTTTAGTAACCGATATTTTGATAGGCCGCATCTTGATGCTCTCCATGTTTTTGTGGATTTTTTATTGCGAGTATAGGGAATACGCCAGCTTTACACTCTCCATCCTGTCAGACAGACTGCGAAAGATATGGTCCACCACCACACATGCCGCCATGGCCTCCACCACCACACAAGCCCTTGGGGCAAGCACGGGGTCGTGGCGGCCTTTTATAGCGATTTGCGTGTTCTTGCCGTCTGCATTCACCGTCTGCTGTGCCATGGCAATGGAAGGCGGTGGCTTAAAGGCCACCCTAAAATAAATCTCATCTCCGTCGCTGATGCCGCCCAATATTCCACCGGCGTTGTTGGTGGTTTTGCTGATTTTGCCACCGCCATCTGCCACAAAAGCATCGTTATTTTTGCTGGCTCGCATAGTGGCGGCGGCAAAACCTGTGCCAAATTCCACACCCTTTACGCCGCCGATGCTATGTACGGCCTTAGCCAAATCTGCCGAAAGCTTATCAAATACAGGTGCGCCCACACCGGCTTTAAGGCCGTTTATTTTGCACATAACCTCGCTGCCGATGGAATCACCACAGGCTATGCAGTCTTCCAAATCCTCCGCCCTGCGACCAATAGAGGACACATGTGCGGCAACTGTGATGCCGAATTCTCTTAAAATCTTCTTGGCCACAGCCCCGGCTGCCACCCTGGCCGCTGTTTCCCTGCCGGATGCACGGCCGCCACCGGTGTCCAGCAGGCCATATTTGGCAAAATAGCTGTAATCTGCGTGGCCCGGCCTAAACGTCCGGGCTATCTCTGTATATTCCGCCGGATTATGGTCTTGGTTACGAACCATCATGGCGATGGGTGCTCCGGTGGTTATGCCGTCCAAAACCCCGGAAAGTATCTCCACTTCATCAGCCTCACGCCGCTTGGAGGCATGGGGCGAATACCCTGGTCTGCGTCGTTGCATATCCGCTGTAATATCACCGGGCGAAAGAACAAGCCCTGCCGGGCAACCGTCAATAACGCAACCCAAAGCCGGGCCGTGGCTTTCGCCAAAGGTGGTTACTCTAAATATTGTGCCGAAGATAGAGCCCAAAATCAATCACTCCTTGACAAATTGCTGCATTTGTGCTACAATGTCGTATTTTCTCAAGACCGAGGTGCTGTTATGCTATCCAAAAAAATTCGCCGGGTGCTGCGCCCGCTCAACAAGGCACGGTATTTTGCCGCATCACTAAAGGGGCTGGACATCCTGGCTTCGCTTTTGCCGCCTTACCTTATGGGCATATTGATTGATGACCTTAACCAAACCGGCGGCAGCAGTGCCCCGATGCTTATTGCCGCAATTCTGGGCATTTTGGCGGCATATTTTGTGCTGGACTGGATGCAGGATTATTTGTGGAACAAAATGATATATAAAGGCACTGGAATGGTGCGCAGCTATTTGTTTCATAATGTTTTGTATAAAGAGTATCGGTTTTTTGCCGATAAGGGTATTGACCATACCATTGGCGACATCGAAAACAAAGTCATACACGACGCCGCCTACTATGCAAAAAACCGTTTGGTGATGATTCCTATGCTGCTTTTAAGCATTTTGCACATAGGGGTTATTTTAGCCTTTTTGTTTGCCATAAATGTGCCAAAAACCCTGGCAACCGTGGCTTTTTCCGCTGCTTTTTACCTGCTGTACCGCCATATAAACAAGCATCTACGCAAAAACGCCGTTGCAGAGCGGGAGGGTTTTTCGGAACTGCTTAACACCGCCAACGAAACCCTGATGGGCATAAACACAATACAACTGTATACTCAAGAGGAATATTTTGCCAATCGCTTTGAACATTCTGTGGACAAATACGAGGATTTTCTCATCCGTCTGCGCAAATGGCAGGCTCTGGCCCAGTCTGTCGCAAATAACATAATGGTGCTGATGCCTGTTGCCGCCGTGGGGCTGGGTATTTTCTTTGCCGCGGGCGGCTACATCTCTATCGGCGGCATCGTGGCATTTTATCTGCTTTTGCCACGTCTAAGCGAGCCCATTAAAAACCTGACAGACTTTAACATGGGGTTACAGCACGCCCGCGCCGTAGAAAGCCGCCTAACAGATCTTTTGGATACAACCGGCAGCAACGATGCAAACCTGGAGAAAATCGACAAGATACGTAGCCTGGAATTTAGCAACATAAGCTACGGCTACGAAGACAGTAACGAAGAAGTGTTGCACGACATAAGTTTCAAACTAGCCCCCGGCGACGCTTTAGCCATCGTCGGCCCATCCGGCACCGGCAAAACCACCTTTTTACGTATGTTAAAGCGTCAAGTGTCGCCCACAACGGGCGAAATCCTCATAAACGGCAAAAGCCACCACGCCATCAACACACATAGTTACATTGACCGCATAGCCGTTCTCACCCAAGAAGTCTTTGTATTTGACGGCACCATTGGGGACAATGTTCGCTTTGGCAAAGACATTCCGGATGAAAAAATCGCCGAACTTATGACCCTATGCGCCCTAAGTGGCTACAACCTCAACGAAAGCGCAAAAAACCTCTCCGGCGGCGAACGCCAACGCATGGGCCTGGCACGGGCTTTGGCCTGCGAATATGACATACTTATATTGGACGAACCCACCAGCGACCTTGACGCCGCCACCGAAACCGTGATAATCCAAAACCTAAAAGCCCTACAAGCTAAAACCGGCGCGATCCTTATCATAGTCACCCACAGCGACAATGTGCTTAAAAATCTCTGCAACAAAAACCTGACCCTAGGTCAAAAATAATCCTACCGCGGCCTGTGTCGGCTTATCAGCGTAGCCAGCGGCAACCCTGCCACCAACGCCAGCACAAGCTGCATCACATTGCCGGGTATAGACGCCACAGGCACCTGCCATTGCACCCTAAAAATCATCAGCTCCGCCGCATACGCCGCCGGGATAAACCACGCTCCCCCGGCCACCAACGCCAGCACATTGCGCACCGGCTTTTTACCGCCCGCGCCGCCAAAATGGGCCACGCTGCCCATAATATATCCCATAACAATACGTATCACAAAGGTATATGGCGCCCACACGGCCCATTCCGTCGTCAAATTAAACAGGGCCATGCCAAATGCACCCGCAATGGCCCCTTTTTTTGGGCCAAAAACCACACAAATAACAAACAACGCCACGGTGCCCAAATGCACCAGGCCCCCCGTAGGCCCCGTGGGCACCCTAAAATAGGTGGCCACAAACACAACAGCCACCAACAACGCCGTCAATACTAAATCTCTCGTCTTAGACAATATAATCACCAGCAAGCATTATAACAGATTTTTTGCGCCGGGGCAAGAGGAAAGTGGGAAGCCATTCGCCATGACAATTATACTTGCAACTAACAATGATATAAGTGCATGATTAGATATGTATAAATTGATAAAAAACTTGATTTTTTTACAAAATTATTGTAAAATATAAACGATTATGAATTGTACAGCGGAGGGACAATATGCCTGCACCAAAAATCTTTGTTAGTTCTACTTGTTATGACTTGCGACAAATTAGGCAAGATATAGAGGGATTCATCAAGTCGTTCGGATATCTGGCAATTTTGAGTGAAAAGCATAGCGTAACTTATAATGTGAAAGAAAGCCTAGAAGCTGATTGCTATAATGAATTATCTTCATGCGAAATGCTGATAGGCATAGTTGGTGGTAGATACGGTTCGGAATCTAGTGATAATTCTGGCAATTCCATATCTATGAACGAAATGCTAAAGGCGATTGAGCTAAATAAGCAATCTTATATCTTCATAGACAAGAATGTCAACACTGAATTTCATACATATAGCCGAAATATCGGTAAAGAGATGGAGTACGCCTTTGTTGACGATGTTAGGATTTTTGAATTTATCGAAAAATTGAGGGGTAAAGCAAACATCGTCGTAATTAACGATTTCTCCACTGCGAATGACATAACTGATTGTCTACGGGCTCAATGGGCTGGACTTTTCCAAACATTTTTGTACAACAAAGAACAACAGCGTCAAAGTGAAGGGCTACTAACTATAAAAACAGTAATTGAGGGCTTACTTCAAGCATCAGATAAACTGAGTGAGGGTGTAGATGAAATAATCCTGAATAGTAATTCATTTTTTTCATCAACAGAAGTAACCAGACAAACGATAAGTCCATTGCTCGCAGAGATATCTCGGGAACTAATCGGTGATAAAAACGGGTTAATTTTGCTTAGGAACAGAATTGAGATGGATTCCTTTTTAAAAGACATATTGGGCTTCAAAGATTCATATTTTAGGGATCATAATTCAACCGAGCAGCAATATCATAAGGGCGATTTGGTGCTACATGTCGATTTTGGTTTCATTTTTGATGAAAATAAAAAACACATCCATAGAACCACGAAAGAAGTTAAGGAGTATGAGGAAAAAAATAAAAAGAAATTTATCTACACTGAAGATGTGTCCACCATTCTAGGTATAGCTGGAATTGAAGATGACGACTTGCCATTTTAGATAACTCTTTCTTATCTATAGCTACGCTATAAATATGACATCAACAACGCAAGCTGGTGTTGGTTTTAGATAACACACAAAACCCCGCTATTTCAGTTGCTGTAGCGGGGTTTTGTCTCATCAGTTTACGGTTATAAGAGCTAGACTTTGGAATAATCCGTAACGCCATACTTATCATAATTAGCCGCCGCCTGCTCCCAATTCACCACATTAAACCAGTTGTCAATATAATCGGCGCGACGGTTTTGCACCTTTAGGTAGTAGGCGTGCTCCCACACGTCCATGATGAGGACGGCGGTGAGGTTGGCGGGTATTTGGGTGTCCTGGTTGGCGGTTTTGAAGATGGAAAGCTGGCCCAGGCTGTCGGCCACAATCCACGCCCAGCCGGAGCCGAAGACGGACAGGCCCGCGGCCTTTAGTTGGGCTTTTAGGTTGTCCAGGCTGCCCCACGTGCTGTTTATGGCGTCTTTTAGGGGGCCATTGGGCAAGGGGCGGCCACCGGGGGCCATGGTGCTAAAGTATAGGTTGTGGTTGTATACGCCGCCGCCGTTGTTGCGCACGGGTATTTGCAGCTCTTGGGGTAGCTGATCCAGGCTGTATAGCAGTTTTTCCAGGGGCCAGTTGTGGTAGTCGGGGTGGCCTTCCAGGGCTTTGTTTAGGTTGTCGACATAGGTTTGCAGATGTTTGCCGTGGTGAATTTCCACGGTTTTGGTGTCGATAAAGGGCTCCAGGGCATCGGGGGCATAGGGTAGGGGTTGCAGGGTAAATTTGTAGTGCATAAGGTACCTCCGCGGGGGTTTTTATATATTATATGCCTCTTGCGTAGCTTTCAACAATTTCTCCGATGAAAAAGTCGTGCCAGTCTTGGTTGTAGAACTTTTCGTCAACATCTTTGGGTATTTTATTGCCGTGTAGGCTGTCAACGTAATTTATGCGGCATTCGTAGTAAAAATCGCATCCAGCTACGATGGGGCTGGTCACGGTTTTTGCGGGCGCAAAGGTGACAATGGTGGATTTGTCAATATCCCGGCCGGATTGTGTGCCGCAGATTTTAAGCTCCTCTGACATGGTGCCAAAAGGCACGCTGATGGTGAAGTTGTCGGCAGTTGCCAGTAAATCGTAGGTGAAACGCTGGGGGCGCACCACGGTGATAAAGTGGGGTTTGTTCCACATATTGCCCACAAAACCCCAGCTGATGGTCATGGTGTTGGTGCGGCCTTGGGCGTCTTTTGCTGTCAAAAAGCCGCCGTGACGGGCGAAATGTTCCATCATCGCACCCAGGTTTTCAAAAGGTTTCATCATCGTGCCTCCTTTTCAAGTAGGCGGCTACAAGCCGCCCCTACGCAGTTGTGCAACAAGTTTGGGCAAAATTTTGTGCATGTCGCCTACAATGCCCACATCGGCTACCTCAAAGATAGGAGCTTCAGGGTTTTTGTTGATGGCTATAATTAGCTCGGATTCCTCCATGCCGGCTACGTGCTGGATGGCACCAGAAATGCCGCAGGCGAAGTAAACATCGGGGCGGACGGTTTTGCCTGTTTGGCCAACTTGGCGGTCTTTTTCGGCATAACCCGCGTCCACAGAGGCCCTGGAAGCGGATATTTGGCCGCCCAGTAGATCCGCCAATTCTTTTAATGGGGCGAAATTCTCCGATTTGCCCACGCCGCGGCCGCCTGATACCAGCACTTTGGCCTCGGTTATGTCTTTGGTTTTTTTCGTGGCCATTACGGTTTGCAAAATCTCTACATTAGCATCGGCAACATCAAATTTTACGTGGAATTTGTTTATCTCTCCTGTGCGGGGTTTCTCGTCCAAAGCCACCATCACGCCAGGGCGCACCGTGGCCATTTGGGGCCTATGTTCCGGGCAAATAATTGTAGCCATAATATTGCCGCCAAAGGCCGGGCGCGTCATCCAAAACTCCCCGGTTTCTTCGTCTATCACCAGGGAAGTGCAGTCCGCCGTAAGGCCGGTTTCTATGCGGGCGGCTATGCGCGGCGCAAGGTCGCGGCCGATGGATGTTGCACCAATAAGCACAATATCCGGGTTTGTGTCTTTTATTACCGCGGCGGCGGCTTTGGTATAGGGTTCCGTCATATAGTCTGCTAAAATAGCGTCATCTACATATATCACATGGTCCGCGCCGTGGTTTATTAGTGTTTGGGCCAGACCGGCAATGCCGCTGCCGAGAAGAAGTGCAACAAGCCCGCCACCCTGGTTATCGGCCAGCTCTCTACCTTTGCCGATTAACTCCAGTGATACTTTTTGCAGCACACCGTCACGTTGTTCACAAAATACCAAAATATCTTTTCCCATATCGCACCCCCTATAACACGTATTTTTCTTTTAGTTTGTCAATTATTATCCTCACAGCATCATCGTCAGGCACTTCATGCAGTGTCCCTTTGGCTTTTGCTGTCTTGGTGAAGGATTTTTTAACCCGCGTGGGCGAACCTTTAAGGCCGATGTCCTTTTGGGCCACAAAATCTTGTATGTCCTCGTATGTCAGTACCCGTACTGCTTTATCATCATATGCGCCCACAACTCCACCGACACTCATATATCTGGGCGTATTAAGGCTGGACAAGACAGTTACCAATGCCGGCAGTTTTATTTTTATCATCTGGTATCTGTCTTCGTATTGCCGCTTGACCACCATTGCGTCCTGCCCTGGTTCCATGGTTATTTCCTCGGCATAGGTCACCTGTGGTATGCCCAGATGTTCGGCGATTTGCGGGCCTACCTGGGCTGTGTCGCCGTCTATGGCCTGGCGGCCGGTTATGATAAGGTCGTAACCCAGCATTTGCAAGGCACCTGCAAGGGTCTTGGATGTGGCCCAAGTATCCGCACCGCCAAAAACCCTGTCGGACACCAAAAATGCCTCGTCACAGCCCATTGCCAGGGCTTCGCGCAGGGCCACGTCAGCTTGCGGTGGCCCCATGGTTATTACGGACACATGGGCGCCGCATTGGTCTTTGATGGACAAAGCGGCTTCTATACCGCAAAGGTCGTCGGGATTTATAATAGACGGCACGCCGTCACGTATAAGCGTGCCTGTCTCGGGGTTAAGTTTAACCTCGTTGGTGTCGGGTACCTGTTTTATGCAAACAAAAATTTTCATTTATGTCACCTCGTTTGTAGGCGACCACAGGCCGCCCCTACGTTAATTAACGCCCATGGACGCCGCAATAACCATCTTTTGCACCTCGCTGGTGCCTTCATATATCTCCGTAATTTTCGCGTCCCGCATCATGCGCTCTATGGCGTATTCTCTGATATAACCATAACCGCCGTGGAGCTGCAAACATCGTCGAGTGATGTCGGAAGCGGCTTCGGAGGCAAATAACTTAGCCATGGCGGCGTGTTTGGAGTAATTTTCGCCCCGGTCTTTAAGAAAAGCCGCACGATAAGTAAGCAGTCGGGCCGCGTCCACAGTGGTTTGCATATCCGCCAGCTGAAACTGCGTGTTTTGAAATTGCGAGATGCGCCGGCCAAACTGCTTGCGCTCTTTTACATAATCCACAGTAATGTCAATAGCCCCCTGGGCTATACCAAGCGCCTGGGATGCAATACCTATGCGCCCGCCGTCCAGGGTTTTCATGGCTATTTTAAAGCCCTGGCCCTCTTTGCCCAAAAGATTAGCTTTGGGCACGATGCAGTCTTCCATAATAAGCTCGCAAGTGGCCGAACCCCGTATGCCCATCTTTTTTTCTTGTTTACCCACAGAAAAACCGGGCATGTCTTTTTCTACAATAAAGGCGGAGCAGCCCCGTGTACCTTTGGATTTGTCCGTCATGGCTATGATGATATACACATGGGCGGCTTCGGCATTGGTGATGAAGATTTTTGTGCCATTAAGTATATAATTATCCCCATCGGCCACAGCGGTGGTCTGCTGCATGGCTGCATCGGTGCCGGCACCTGCTTCCGTAAGAGCAAAAGCACCTATCCACTGGCCGGATGCCAGTTTTGTGAGGTATTTTTCTTTTTGGTATGATGTGCCGTTTTCGTAAATAGGCTCGGCACACAAACTTGTATGGGCGGACACAATAACCCCTGTGGCACCGCATACCTTGGATATTTCTTCCACACACATGGCATATGCCAAATTATCAGCAGCCCCACCGCCAAATTCGTGAGGGTAGGGGATGCCCAAAAAGCCATATTTTGCCAATTTTTCTGCGGTGGCATACGGAAATTCCTCTTTTTCGTCTACCTCAGCGGCAATGGGTTTAACCTCGTTTACGGCGAATTTTCTAAACAGCTCTTGCAATAAAATATGTTTTTTTGACAAACTAAAATCCATGGCGGCCCTCCATCCTATTAGACCTGTTCCGAAACCCTGTTGAACCGAACATAATCTGCAAAGCAGATTTTTGCTGACAGCCGCATTTTGATTGGTTTTCTAAAAATGCTGGCGAAAAGCAAAAGCGACAGACTGATTGCGTTTCACGCAATCGTATTGTGTGAAACAGTTTCGGAGCAGGTCTATTTTTGATAATTTTTTAACATTTTATAGAGTTACATTATACTACTTTAATCCGAACAGTACAAGTATTTACGGCAAAATAATAGGTAAACGTTTGTGTATATTACGAATGGTTATGGGCAATTTTGGGCCTTGTTCCCCATCTATGTCGCACGTGTCGTACTTGTCGTTTTTACTGACAAGCTCCACCTTCACGTAACTATCCCGAAAATAAAGGACGTTAGGGTCGGATAAATAGCCCTGCTTTAACACTTTGATGAAAAGCCGGCCTAATTCCAAAATAGGGCAGGCCTTAAAGGCCACAAAATCAAAAAGACCGTCGGATATAGACGCATTGGGTACCAATTTTTCAAAACCGCCGGTACCCGCGCTGTTAAGACTTAAAAACAAAAAGATATCTTCGTGGATGACGCTGTCAGAATTCGTAATACGCACTGACATAGGCTCAAAATTAGGTATTTCTTCAAGACTTTTAAGGTAATACGCCAGCTTGCCCAAGGTAGTTTTTAGCCCAGGGTCTATATGATGAGAAACCTGGGTAAAAAGCCCCGCCCCGCACACATTTATGAAATATTTGTCATTGGCCCTGCCCACATCCGTCCACAAAATATCACCGCGAGCCAAGGCGGCGGCGACCCCGTCGGCATCTCTGGGCATTTTTACAAAACCGGCAAAATCATTGGCTGTGCCGGCGGGAATAACCGCCAGGGGTATGTCGTGACCATGATCTATTAGGGCATTAATAGCCAAATTAAGTGTGCCATCGCCGCCGGCCACCGCAATGGCGTCATAATGACCGTGGGGCATATGGCCTATGTGGTCGTAAATATCGCCGGGTGCGGCACTGCGAAAGGGATGCACGCCAAAACCCGCCTGTTGAAAGGCGGCGATATAACCATCCAGCCCGGCGGCAAAGGAGCGATCGCCGGAATAGGGATTGTATATAAGTTTGAGGGTTTTGTTCATAACATCACTCCGAACTTTAGACCTGCCAGCAAAAATTTGCTTTGTATTTTGCACCCTGTGGGTGCGACGCATAAATTGTGTTTGGGAAAATTGGTTAAGCAAGGCTTGCTAACTAGGTCTTTTGCACGATTTTACGCCCTAGGGCTTTTTCATAGGCAGTTAGCAATATCACCATCACATATACAATAACTGTGCCCGTAAGCAGCTCCTCAAAGAAGCGCGGCACCCAAAAATACAGAAAGCCGCGGCCTATTGTAACCGGACCTACAACGGTGAAAAACAACACCACTGTGTTGAGGGAATTAAAAAGCAAGCCCGGTATCATAACGGCTGCAAAAAACTTAATGAAGCGGCCGTAAAAGAAATTATCATTATTTTTGCGGGTAAGCTTGTACACAACAAATTGTGGCACAAGACCGACGATGCCAGTGATTATAAGGCCCCAGGAGGCTATAAAGTGCACGATGATATTATTTTCACGTGGGGTCATGGCTACAACATAAGCGGATTCGGGCCACAACAGCTGAACAAATAGATTAACAATGCCAAAAACCAAAAGCGCGGCAAAAACCGCCGTATATGCCCGCGAATAAACCCCGGGCCGCACATTGCGCACCCTTAACCACATCCAGCCTGTAGCCGCGCCGCGCATAAAGGCCACAAGAGTGATAGGCCATAAAAATGCGCCTTGGGGACGCAAAAAGTGGCCTGCCATATCATGCAAAAGCCGCTGGACACCGCCAAAAAATGGGCCGAAAAGTATGGCAGTGGTATTGTTAAAAATACCGGCAAAGCTAATGCGCAACATGGGCGCACCGCCAAGATAAAAGGTATATGATGCGTACAGATGTATTATTATGGCCAAAGACAGCATTATGGCCGCCGTTGCCATTTTTTGGTGGCGGCTATATGACGGCAGGACGTTTTCAGGAACAGTCATCTCCTTATTATAAATCATTCCGTATAACAATGCCACCATCAAAGCTCCATAAACCACTAACATGAGCCAAAAAAACCCCGCAGGTGCGACATATTGTCTATAATCTAGCCCGTGGGCAAAATAGATATTGAAGATAGTTACAACCAAAACACCGGCCGCGGCCAAAGTCAGCATTTTTTTGTAGGATAGCTTGGTAAAACTAAGGACCAGAAGGGCCAAAGGTATGGCCAGCAATATAAAAACCACGGGGTGCGAATTGTAATAAGGAAAGCCTGCATCTATGGCAAGACACCAAGGAGAAAAAGCGGTGGTTGGTGCGTAATCGTATGTGATGTTAACCCAGGGTACAAAAAACGCCCCAGCCAAAAGCAGTGCCAACACCCTAAAAACATTGCGCAATATCTTGTCCGAAAATTCCAATTTTTTTCCGCCTTTCGGTTATGTAATTTTTACCAAGATAATTATAACTCAAAACCGCAGACATGTAAATAGGCAGGGCAAATTTACCCTGCCTATCGCTCTTGTTTGCCTGCTTGCCTGCATATTTATCTGCAAGAAAAACTGGCGCAGTTAGTTTCTTGCTTGGTATGGGGCTGGTTTGCTGTTGTGTCACAGCCCACGGTAATTTGGTCCAGTGTGCAGCAATGTTGGGTATTTTCATTAAATTTGCAGCTTACAACGCCGCATTTTATGTTTTGGTTTACCATATATAACACCTCCTATTTAGGTTATTTACAATTGGTCACTTTTCTTTTCTTTTTTCATGCGCTGATTTAAATGGGCATCCAGTTGGGCTTGTTGTTCTTCATCGGGATGGTTTTTCTCCATACGCGGCACCTCCTTTGTTTATTGTGGCCCAAACTGAAAATATGTATGCAGGGCCGGAGTGATATGGTATAATATAGCCAGAGGTGAGCATAGTGGAAAACGCAAGAATGGCTGAACTAATAGAGATTTTAACTCGAGCCGACAGGGCATATGAACAGGAAAACCAACCGATTATGTCAGATTTTGAATATGATAAACTTTATGACGAGCTGCTGGCATTAGAGGCCCGCACGGGTATTGTGTTGGAAAATTCCCCCACCAGTCGTGTGGGGCATGAAGTGGTATCATCCCTGGCAAAGGTGCGTCACGACGGGGTTATGCTGTCTTTGGACAAAACCAAGGATGTAGGGAAGCTGGCGACGTTCTTAAACAGCGATGACGACCCACGTATTGGTGTACTGTCATGGAAATTGGACGGGCTTAGTATTGTGTTGAAATATGCCGGTGGGCGATTGGTGCAGGCCCTAACCCGCGGCAATGGGGAAATTGGCGAAGATGTTACCCACAATGCCAGATTTTTTCGCAATATCCCCAGCGCGATTGATTTTATCGGCAATTTGTCAGTGCGGGGCGAAGCCATCATCACCTTTACAGAATTTGAGCGGATAAATGAAGAGCTGGACGAAGGCGAACGATACAAAAACCCCCGTAACCTGTGCAGTGGCACCATTCGCCAGCTTAACACCCGCATTGCTGCCAGCCGTAAGGTAGAATTTTACCCCTTTGCAATAATGGACGGACCGGATTTTGCAAAAAAAAGCCAGGGGTTGGTTTTTTTGAAAGAACTGGGCTTTGATGTGGCAGAATATCGGCTGGTAAATGAAGCCAATGTGGCCGAAGAAGTGGAATATTTTAAAAATGCCGTAGCGGCACAAGATTTTGCCACGGATGGCTTGGTGTTAACATATGACGACATTGATTTTAGCCGCGAACTTGGTGCCACGTCTAAGTTTCCACGAGATAGCCTGGCTTTTAAATGGGCCGACGAATTGAAAACCACCCGTCTGTTGGATATATTGTGGAACACCTCCCGCACAGGGCTTATCAACCCCATCGCTATCTTTAGTTCCGTGGACATTGAAGGCACCACGGTGGAACGCGCCAGCCTGCACAATATTAGTATTTTGGAAGGCCTGGCCCTGGGTGTTGGCGATGAAATTTCCGTATACAAAGCCAATATGATTATTCCGCAAATTGCAGAGAATTTCACTAAAAGCGGTGCCGTGCCGCCGCCGAAAAACTGCCCTGTGTGCCAAAGCCATACGACTGTAAAAGAGGAAAATGATACAAAAACCCTGCATTGCACCAATCCCAATTGCCGTGCCCGGGTGGTGCGTACCATAACTCACTACGCCAGCCGAAGCGCAATGAACATTGAGGGGTTTTCTTTGCAAACTGTGGAGAAATTTTGCGAGATAGGTTGGCTGTCGAATTTTGGCGATATATATCAGCTAACCGAGCGCGAGCAGGAAATTAAGGCCATGCGGGGCTTTGGGGAGAAATCCTTTGCCAAGATGATGGAGGCCATAGAAAAGTCAAAAACCGCTGGGTTGGCTAATTTTATATATGCCCTGGGCATTGACAATGTGGGGTTGGCGGGGGCAAAGGCTCTGTGCCGCCATTTTGGCTATGATTTTGAAAAAATACGAGGGGCGGATACCGAAGAAATTGTGGGCATTGAGGGCTTTGGAGAAATTATTGCCCACAGTCTTTGCGATTACTTCCGTAATGCCGAAAACAGACGTATTATAGACGCGACATTGACATACTTAACATTCCATAAGGAAAACACCCCGGAAACCCCGGAGAATTCCTCGATTTTCGGCAAAACTTTCGTAATTACCGGCGATGTGGCCCATTATACCAACCGTAAAGAACTGCAAGAACATATCGAAAGCCTAGGTGGCAAGGTAGCAGGAAGCGTAAGCAAAAAGACGGATTACCTCATAAACAATGACGCCGCCAGCCCATCCGCCAAAAACAAAAAAGCTCAAGAATTAGGCGTTGCTATAATCACCGAAGCCGAATTTGTTGAACTAATATAACATTAGAGCCCCTGGCCCCAATAACGTAACACCCCAATAAAAACCGGCATATATTGGCGTTAGTAAATATATTTTCGGGAGGCTTCAGTTATGTTTATGTCGGTTTTATCCGGGCTCATCGTGTCGGTGGATGCTTTTTTCATCGGCCTTTCTTTGGGTCTGCAAAAAAGGTGCAGGTTTTCGTATCTGGTTATAATCAACACATTTCTTTTTGGGCTTTGCATTCTTGGCTTTTTGCTCGCTGGGCAAATTTATGAATTAATACCCTTTGAGCCCGACTATATCGTGGGCTTTTCCTTTATCGCCCTCGGTCTTTGGACTATCTTGCAATATTTGATATATGAGCACATAAAACGCCGCAAAGGAAGTACGGGCAACGAGGGCAATTTCCTTAAAACAATTATACTTATAGGCTTGGTGATGAGCATAGAAGCAATGCTGATAACCATGGGTATTACATTTATTTTCCTACCAGACTCTACTTTCATCATACCTGTCACTGTCGCCCTTGCTCATTTTGGTTATTCCGCATTATCGTTCTTTTTGGCCAGAACCAAATATGTAAAGCGTATTCCTGCTATTTTGAGCTATGCAATTTCTGGGCTTGCCCTCGCTATATACGGACTGATGGCACTCTTTGTGGAATTTGGGGTTTAAATAATTGCGATATTTTTTAAGTAGCAAATTTTATTTGACAATTGATGATAACGTATGGTATAATACGCTTAATAACTCACAGAACATATGCCAACTTGATGTTCGGCGCGCAGAAGATCAAGTTGCTACATAAAAATATAACGAAAGAGGAAAGGAGGAGAGAACATGGAAACAAAGCCAATTAATGACCAGGTACACGAAGCAGAAGAAAAGCAAAATGCTATGCTTTGGCCTTGGGGAGCAGCATGTGGTAATCCATTCCCAGGCTGCGGCTCTTGCGGCCCTTGGTGCCGTCCGTAATAACTGGCAAAATTAAACAACAAACATCCGGGGCTAAGTGCAAGCTTTAGTCCCGGATGTTTTTATTTGTGCTTGGCATTGCCAAATATGCTTGTGCATCAAAAAACAGCCAGCAAAATTAATATTACACCCCCAAGCCATGATAGGTTGATTGGGGATTTTTGCGCAATTTTGCCGCCTATGAAGCAGCCCAAAAGCACTGCGGCTACGTCTATTATCAAAGAAAAAGCTATTATTTGCAAATGGTTTACATCGGCAAGGCCAGCGCCAAAGCCAAGGGCAAAAGCGTCCATTGCCACAGCTATGGCAACAATGACAGACTCTTTTGGCGATATTATTCTGGAATTGTCTAAATCCGCCTTTTCGGGGCTGGCATAAACATTTAGTATGAATTTTAGGTTAAAGACAGAAAATTCTACTTTTTTTGATGCATCGCTGTATTTACGTATAAGTTTTTTTATGATACTATCAAAAATCTTGATAAGTCCAAGGGTAAACAGAATTATAAACGAAAGAGCATCAGCTACGCCCACGGGAAAGAAGGGCAATAAAAGCGCACCCAAATAAATGGACAACCCAAGTATAACGCTGCCTATAACAGTAATTATCATGATGGATTTAAATGGTATTTTTATTTTGCTGCTACCATATGCAAAGCTAACGGCAAACACATCTATGGACAAAACGACTGCAAGCAGTAGAGCTTCCAGCGATATCATATAAAATCACTCCAGGCGTGTGTTGTTCTTCGCTTTATCGTATGCACGGGGCTTTTCCATGTTACTTCCGCCGTTTTCCCTTGTTGTCGAAAAAATTTTGAAAAACCCCTTGACACAGCTATAAAACAGTGTATATAATCAATGTGATATATAAAATAAAACTTGTTAGGTGAGGCTCCTAAAAGAACACAGGCTGCTGCCCTCAAATGTCGAGAGACGCCACAGGGTATAACAGGCATAGTCGGATTAAGGCTTGCTTAATGTAGCTGATTGGGTTTTTCCCATTCTACGTCTTTTAGTGCTAAAGCTCATACGAGGGGTTGTTTTTGCTATGTCTGTGCGTAGGTGTGTTTTGCTTTCGTGCGGCTGTGCATTTTTGTTGCGACCCTTTGTGGTCGTTTTTTGTTGATTTTATGGGCAGCCACACACAATTAACGCAATTTTGCTTCGGCAGACCATTTTCGATTTTTCCTATTGCGTAGCAAATAGCGCTGCGCTGTCGGAAAAAAGCGGGCCAATAGCTTCCTTCAAAAATGGTCTACGAAAAAGAAGATTGCTATGGGGATGGTGATATTATGGATTCGGACAGTAGTAGTAGCCGCAGCAATACTGAATCGGAAAAATTATTAAGGCTGTCGAAAGCCATAATCCGCAATTGTGCGGGTAGATTTATCCCTTTCGGACAAACTTAATAATAAAAGATCTGTTCACAAACTGCTGCCTTACTTGCGAAAATTTAGAGCCTGCCTAAAATCTGCTTCGCATATTGCGTGACGAAAATTGGCTCATATTAGATTTTGACAGGCCCCTAGAGGAGAAGGGAGCGAGAGTAATGGAATTGCTTGATTTTACAATACGTGTTGGCTGCGCGGTTGCGTTTGGATTTTTAATTGGACTGGAACGCCAGTTAACCGGCCATGCGTCCGGCATACGCATAAATGTTCTTATATGCATGGGTGCCTGCCTGTTTACTTTGTTTTCGCAGTTAATGGGGGTATACGACACCACCCGCATTGCGGCGCAGGTGGTTACGGGCATAGGGTTTTTGTGCAGCGGCATTATATTTAAAGAAGGGCTCAATGTTAAAGGCCTAAACACAGCCGCCACCATGTGGTGTACCGCCGCAATAGGTGTGATAACCAGCAGTGGGATGATTTTTTTCGCAACAACCGCCGTTGCTATTTTAATAGGTAGCAACCTGGCCTTTCGCTTTTTGGCCGGCAAAATTCAGCCCCTGGCAAATTTTGGGGACGAAGAAAACACATACATGCTGTCTGTAACATGCCGCGAAGATGATGAGTTTAATATACGTTCAGCCATTATAGACAGCCTGAGCAAGGCGCGTTTGCAATTAACCAACCTGGAAAGCGCGGACGAAATTGGCAATAAAGTCGAAATTGAGGCTACTGTAATTATCAATGGCAGACGCAGAGACCAGCATATCGAAAAGATTATATCACAAGTTGCCTTGGAAAAAGGCGTAACCAAAGCCGGGTGGGAATTGGTATAAACCGGCCCGCAACATATAAAAAACGGAGGTGTAAACATGATAAAAGAAAATGTACTGGAATATATCGAAACCAAAGACATGGAAAGTCTGAAAAATTTGCTGGCCCAGGCGGAAGAATTAGAGATTTTGCACGCATATCACGATCTTTCGCCAAAAGAGCAGGTTATAGTGTTTAGGCTGCTCGCAAAAGAAGTTGCTTTGTCGGTTTTTGAAGAATTAGACACAGATGAACAACAAAACCTGTTGCGTTCTTTTACGGAAGAACGGGCAATAGAACTTGTTAATGAAATGGCCCCGGACGACAGAGTAAGGCTGCTGGACGAGATGCCAGCAAGCGTGGCAAAAAGGCTGATAAATTCCCTTTCGCCGGAAGAAAGAAAGGTGACCAATGCGCTGATGGGTTATGCGCCGGAAACCGCCGGACGTATAATGACCACCGAGTTTATCTCGCTGCGCAGAGATATGACGGTGGAGCAGGCATTGGAAAAAGTAAGTGCCCAAGCAGAAGACAAAGAGACTGTATATACGCTGTTTGTGACGGATAGCTCTAAAAAACTTGAAGGCGTGCTTACCCTAAAAGGTCTGCTTATTGCCAGAGGGGCAACAAGCAGCACGGTAATTGGTAAAACAGATGGCAGCACTCTGGTTGGGGACATAATGTCCAAAAACGCCATAAGTGTGCCTGTAGATACCGACCAAGAAGAAGTGGCCCGTGTTTTAAAAGAACTTGATCTGTTGGCCATACCTGTTGTTGATAAAGAAGGATGTATCGTCGGTATTGTCACCATAGACGACGCTGTGGATATTTTAGAAGAAGAAGCCACCGAAGATATACTGGATGCGGCGGGTTTTGCTGATGTGGTGGGTAAAGAAGACGACCGAAGCAAAATACTGACCGTGGGAAGTCTGCCCAAAATATGGGCGGTACGTCTGCCGTTTTTGCTTATTGCCCTTGCAGGCGGTCTTTTGGCCGGTGGAATTATTGAAGGCTTTGAGGAAATGCTTGAAAGCGTGGTTGTTGTGGCCTTTTTCATTCCGGTAATTTTGGATATGGGCGGCAGTGTGGGTTCTCAGTCAACAACCGTGTTTGCTCGTGGTGTTGTTTTGGGACATATCAACACAAAAAATTTCTTAAAGCCACTGCTTAAAGAAGTGATGGTTGGTCTTACCATTGGCATAATTCTTGGCGCAATAGCCGCAGGTGTAATACTGATATGGCAAGGCTTTCCCATGTTGGCATTGGCGGTTGGTCTTGCCCTGGCGGCTACCATGACCCTGGCGGCTACCCTTGGGTTTGTAACCCCTTTTGCCATTATGAAACTTAAAATGGACCAGGCCGCAGGATCCGCCCCCATAATTACATCTATAAAAGACATTACAGGGCTTTTTATCTATTTTGGACTTGTTTTTGTGCTTATGGGATCGTATCTTGACGCAGAACCAAAGTATGAAATAACAGGAATGAATGTAACCGTGGACGGCATTCACTTTTTTATTGATATTGAAGAAGAAACGGCTGTCGTTATAGGCGCAGAGAATTATATAATTGATTTTGAAGTCCCCGAAGAAATTACCGTTATGGATGAGATATTTACGGTGGTAGAGACAGAGGAATAATTTAATCATCATCCCGGGCTTGACCCGGGATATTTATTTTGGGCGGCAGAATGCCGCCCCTACTCATTAGACTTAATAGCGTTGTAGCGACATCCGTGCGTACTTCGCGCGGCGATAAAGAGTGTTAAGCGAAAAAATGTGTGAGTTATTTTCGCAAGAGGTCTATTTTGTAATACACACCGGCAACACAATATGCAAAAACATCCCCCACCGCATGTACCACCCTGTGGGTTACGATAGCCGACAGCAGCACTACCTCGCAATCTACTAAATTACCCATAAACATTAGGGCTACGGCTTCGCGTATGCCCAGGCCTGAGGGTGCGCCAGGTGTGAGAAAGCCTGCCAGCCAGGCCAAAAGATAAAGGCCAACCACTGCGGCGGCAAGGCTCGGGGTCACGGATTGGCCAAGTATCATCAATGTGGCCAAAAATGTCCAGCCCAACAAAATTAATATGATAATGGAAAAACCAAGGCGTTTTAGCAGTATTAATGGGTGCAAAACGTCCTTGTTAATTGCCAGCTTTCTGATATGAGGTATAATGCGGCGGCGCAGCAAGTATGCAACCAGTAATGCCAGCGCCAGCAGTATTATAGGAACAATAAGTATCGGTGGTGCTATTTCTATATGCTGTATATAGGCCATGGCGTAATCAAAAGCAAGGACAATAATAAGGATTATCGCGGCAACTACAATAAACACGCCTTCCAGGGCCGTGGCCATGGCAACCTTGCCGTGGCCTATATTTTTATTTTCTACCGCAATTACATTACGTCCCAGCACATACATTATGCCGCCGGGTATGTATTTGTATATGTTTGATGTGGCGTATACCTTCATGGCCAGCGCAGGTGTCACCAACACACCGGATACATTGCGTATCAACGAGCGAAAATTAACACCCGCCGCCAAAATGCCGGATCCTTCCATCATGGCCACGGCTAAAAGCCCTGCTACAGTCCATGGCGAGGCAAGCAGAGCAAAGTCCATTTCTGATGCCATAAGTCGCTGTGCGATAAAAGCCAGGGAAGCCACCATAAGTAACGTCCCCACTGCGGAAACAATCTTTTTTGCTGTAAATTTGCCGGTTTTTTGTTTGTTTTGCTCCATAATCCACCCCTGTTCGGATACATTGTACCACATTTGGAAAGATTTGTGCAAGACTATTTGCTTTGACTCGAGAGCACTGACAAGCAATTTAGGACAATTTTGCGATTTTGTCATAAAAAGTTTGCACAAGCCGTGATGTTATGGTATAATATAACAAAAAGTATCGGGGATGTGATAAATTATGGCGACTATAAAGCTTCGCTGTCCGTCCTGCCATGGAGAAGACGTTAAAAAACACGGCACAGGACAAGTGAAGCATTTTTTTTGCGGGGACAACGCGTGCTCTCCTTTTATGTTTAGGGTGGACTATGTATACGAGGCCCAAAGCCGCCCGGAAGTTGAAAATTCGGCGGCAGAAACAGCTGTGTTAAATACAGAAGCTGCTTCGGTGCAATGTCCGTCTTGCCGCGGCGGCCGGGTTAGAAAATTCGGCAAACGCCAGGGTAAGCAAATTTACAAATGCAATGACGCCGATTGCTCCCGCACCACTTTTAGGCAGGAATACGCCTACAAAGCCTGCGACCCGCGGGTTAAAAACCATATATTGGATTTGACAGCCAACGGCAAGGGTGCAAGGGCCATAAGCCGTATGCTTTCCATATCAAAAGACACCGTAACCAACACTCTTAAAAAACTGGAGGAAGTTGGAGATGAATAGCATATTAATGGCCTTAATGGTGCTGGCCATGGGCACATGGCTGGCCGCTGCCCTTGGGGCATCCATGGTAGTTTTTATTAAAAAAGGCAATTGCTTAATGACATGCCTTGTCCTGGGTTTTGCCGCCGGGGTTATCTTGATGGTTAGCTTTGTGGAACTCATCCACCCTGCCATACATATGGCGCAAGAATTTGCCGCCATTCCTGCCTGGGTCGTTGTACCGGGGGCTTTTGCCGTGGGGTTTTTCGGCGCATTTTTGTTGGACAGGCATATAAATCGTGTAAAAGCACGGCGGGAAAGGGCAGGGCAGGGCGGTTATAAATACAAACAGGGTGTGATGCTTATTGGTGCGCTTTCCGTCCATAGCATTCCCGAAGGCCTGGCTCTGGGTATATTGCTGGGGGCCGTGGGCAACAGCGCAGCCGGATTTTTGACCGTTATGCCTATTGCCATTGCCGTGGGGCTACACAAATTGCCCGAAGGCACGGCAATATCCGTGGCTTTTCAGGAAGAAGGCATGGGTAAATTTAAAAGCTTTTTGCTGGGCCAAGTATCAGGTTTCTTCGGCTTTTTGACGGGTTTTGCAGGCTTTATGCTTGCCATCAGCGTAGATGCCATTTTGCCATACGCCATGGCTTTTGCCGGTGGTGCAATGGTGTGGGTGGCTGTGCATGAGCTTATACCAGCCAGCAGAAAATGCAGCGAAAAAAAGCCATATTTGGCTACGATAGGCGTGTTTTTAGGAATATTGCTTATGCTTTTTGTGGATACAACCCTACATGACCATAACCACGGTTGCGGCCCAAATTGTCGGCACGAAATGTACCAGCAACTGTCACCAACACGCCTGGGCAGCCGGCCATAAAGTTTTTGGAGGTCTATCATGAAAAAAATATTCTTACTCTTGTTAGTTGTAATTTTGGCAGCCTTGTTTTTGGTGGGTTGCGCAAACGACAATGGCACCACCGCGGGTGATGATGCCATTGTTATCAGTGAAGAGTCCTTTGTGGACGAAATGATAGAGATTTTGATTAACCAACAGCAGTATCTTGGTCGTGCTGTGCGGTATCAGGGCATTTTTGAGACCATTCCCTGGTATGACCAAAATTTCTTTATAGTGTTTCGTAATACATTGGGATGTTGCGGCGAAGACGAAATTATAGGTTTGGAAGTTTTAATGGGTGACCGCGAGCCCTTCCCGGATAACACCTGGGTAGAAGTAACCGGCACGCTAGAGATTTATGACGGCTTTCTGGCCCTTAGGGTTAGCTCTATAATAGAAATGGACGAACGCGGCGCAGAACTTGTTTTTTAAAGAATTATGCTGTAGAGGGAGCTTTAAATAAGTAACTCTAATACTATACGCAACCGCCATGTTTGCGGTACACTCAGAGGATTTGCGTTATACTCTATGGAGGTATGTGTCCATACACTTTTACAAAGGCTTTATAAGATCCAGCGTAGGCATCAAAGCTATGTTCAAACACCACGCTTAGTGAAAGGCAGACGCCCCCTATCGCATACGAGGGCGAAGCCCACCCTGCACCGGCATAAAAGGTTATTCTTCCATAATGTACTGTGGTTTACCCATTTCGATTTCGTCATGCACACACTCAATGAGCTCATCAAGATTCATCAATCCAAGATTTCCGCTCTTTCTGCTTCGCACCGAAAAGCCGCCGGCATCAATATCTTTATTGCCAACGATAAGCATATAAGGCACTTTTTCAGATTCAAAACCTTTGATTTTTTCTCGCATATGCTTTTCTGAATAGTCCACCTTAACCCGATAACCCTTGCGTTTCAGGTCGGTTCCCAACTTTTTGCAATAATCGTTATGCTGTTGGTTAATCGGGACAATAGCGAACTGGACAGGTGCAAACCATAACGGAAAATCACCCTTGTAATGCTCGATCAGCAGAGCAAAAAACCGCTCAATACTGCCGAATAAAGCACGGTGAACAACAAGCGGCGTATGCTTTTTGCCGTCACTACCAACATACTTCATGTTAAAGCGTTCGGGTAGATTGAAGTCAAATTGGATTGTACTACATTGCCATTCACGCCCAAGAGTGTCGTATAGCTTCAAGTCAATCTTCGGCCCATAAAACGCACCGCCTCCATCATCAATCTCATATTCAAGCCCTGCGGCAACAACGGCTTTTTTCAGCACTTCCGTTGCCATATCCCATTGTTCATCTGTGCCGATAGATTTACCTTTCGGCTTTGTAGAAACATAGGACTTGAACCTCGTTAATCCAAACGCTTTCAAGATATAGAGCGAAAATTTAAGCGCAAATGCAACCTCGCTCTCGACTTGTTCAGGCGTACAGATTATATGGGCGTCATCTTGTGTGAAACCACGCACCCTTGTTAAACCGCTAAGCGTACCCGACAACTCATATCTATATACCGTGCCAAACTCCGCCATACGCATTGGCAAGTCACGATAAGAGCGTGATTCGTTGTTGTAAATAATGAAGTGGAATGGACAATTCATGGGCTTTAGATAATATTCCTCGCCATCAATATCCAACGGACTGTACATGGAATCTCTGAAATTATCCAAATGCCCCGATGTTTTCCAAAGCTGTGAAAGCCCAATATGCGGAGTATACGCCCATTGGTAGCCATTCAGCAAATGTGCAGCTTGGCTGAATTGCTCAAGCAAAAAGCGGATTGTGGCTCCTTTTGGATGCCACATAGGAAGCCCTTGCCCGATTTCCTCTGACGTAGAAAATAAGGCAAGCTGTGAGCCTATCTTTTTATGATCATGCTCTGCGGCTACGGCTAACTTTTGGCGGTGTTCGCTTAGTTCAGCTTCTGATTCAAATGCAGAAACATAAATCCTCTGCACCATCTTATTGCTTCCATCGCCATCAAGATAAGCTCCCGAAAAGCTGGATATTTCATATGCACACGAAATATCTTTGTCGGAAAGCCAATCCATGGTAGCGGCGGCTTTGTCGGGATTAAGCGAATCGGGCATATCAAAATCACAGTAAAATCCACTCTCTGTGATTTTATCGAAAACCATATCACCCGAATATAAATCGGAAACTGCTTTCCCAATCAGTTCTATTAAATTGTTTTTGAAATTAGGCATAATCATGCTCTCCTTTAATTTCAGGTTGGTTTACAGTTGACGGAGAGCGGCGGTTATCTGCCCATCTTCACAAAATGAACATATGTAAGCGTTCAGGGCAATCACCCCCTTTCGAGAAAATAAAAACACCTCACCGATATGTCGTCGGTGAGGTGTGAAAAATATCTTCACTTATCCTTCTACCAACGACAGTTAGAGCTAACACTTGTCGTCGGCAGGCTGGCTGACTTCAAATGCTAACTCTGGGTGGTGGTAGTGGTGTTCATAAGATAATTTTGCATGGCTGTGTTCTCCTTGCGGTTTTGAATCTAAGGCCATTATACACCGAACAGGATTCGATAGTCAATAGGCATTTTGTCCATTCGAAAAACTCATTTTTATATTTTCGTATAGTAGCCAGTCGCAGTGCTGATAGCTTTTTATGAAAAACCCTTGACAACATCACTTTAAAGATTGGTTCGCTATATCATAGATTTTTCCCACATAGGATTGGGCGTAACACCCAATAGCACGGCTATGGTGGCAGCCACATTAGCCAGGCCGTATGCGCCGTCTTTTAGGGCGAAGGTTTGGTCTGTATCGTAGATAATAAAAGGCACGGGGTTTAGGGTGTGGGCGGTTTTGGGGGACTGGCCGGCTTTGGTTTCTTCGAACATCTCGTCGGCATTACCGTGGTCGGCGGTGATTATCAAGGTGGCGCCATGCTCTTCGGCGGCGGCCAACAGACGGCCCAGGCATAAATCCACGGTGGCTACGGCTATTTCGGCGGCAGCAAAGTTGCCGGTGTGGCCTACCATGTCGCCATTAGGAAAATTAGCCCGGATAAAGCCGTATTTTTTAGACTTTATGGCGTCTATGATATGGTCGGTGGTTTCGGCGGCCTTCATCCAGGGACGTTGCTCAAAAGGTACCACATCCGAGATGATCTCTTGATAAGTCTCCAATGTTTCACAGAATTTTTCGGTTTTGTTGCCATTCCAAAAATAGGTGACATGGCCGTATTTTTGCGTTTCGGACACGGCATATTGGGGTACATTAGCCGCCACAAGCAGCTCTGTTAGGGTATTTGTGATATTTGGCGGGGACACCAAAAAGTTTTTTGGCAGGGCCAGGTCGCCGTCGTATTGCAGCATACCGGTGTAAAAAACCTTGGGTGCGTGGCCGCGGTCGAATTTATCAAAGTCGGGTAAATCAAAAGCCTGAGACAATTGTATGGCCCTATCACCGCGGAAATTAAAGAGCACAACACTATCACCGTCTTTAATTTTACCCACGGGTTGGCCATCCTGAGCTATTACAAAGGCGGGCAGATCTTGATCAACAATATTGGGTTTTGTACCGCGGGCGGCAGTTACGGCATCTATAGCGGCCGCAAACTGCTGACCAACGCCGTGGACATGGGTATCCCACCCGGCTTTTACAGTGGGCCAATTTGCGCCGTAACGATCCATAGTGATGATCTGGCGGCCGCCGCCGCTGGCGATTTTGGCGCAAAAAACAGCGTCATTAAGGTCTGCCATGGCTTGTTCCAGCTTTTCAATATATATATGAGCGGACTGCGCCGGTACATCACGACCGTCTAGGAGTACGTGAATGCGCACCTTGGCTAGGCCTTCGGTTTTGGCTTGTCCTATCATGGCAATAAGATGGTCTATATTAGAATGAACATTGCCGTCGGACAGCAGGCCGATAAAATGCAGCGTAGAGTTGTTTTTAAGGCAATTTTCTATCATATTGCGCCAAGTGTTGGAGGTGAACATCCGGCCGGTTTCGATAGATTCGTTAACCAACTTTGCCCCTTGTGCATAAATTTGGCCGCAGCCCAGGGCATTATGCCCAACTTCGGAATTGCCCATATCGTCATCGCTAGGCAGACCAACGGCGGTGCCATGGGCTTTTATTTGTATCCACGGGTGGTTTGCGTAAAGATAATCAAAATTAGGCGTGCGGGCCTTTGCTACGGCGTTGCTGGGGGTGTCGGCGGCCAGGCCTATGCCGTCCATTATAAGTAATACTACAGGTTTTTTCATATATGTCCTCCTGAATGGTGTTTGTGATTATATTATCAGATTTGGGGTTGGTTGTAAACAGAAAAAACCGGACGACCATGGATGGCCCGGTTTTGACAAAATTATGGACTGGGAGAAAATGCGTTTGACCCTTGCTCCAAAGAAATTACAAAAACAAATGTAGCTGAAGGGTTGATGTGGATTGTAAACTGGATGGAGGCGGCCGATTTTCGTGTGCCGGAAACAAAGGAGACGTCAAAAGGGATATTTTGGGCAATAAGGCTGGCCGTTAGGATATTGTACTCCACAAGGGATAAGGGTTCGTTATTAAGCACTTTTTGCAGCAGTCTTCCGGATAACAGAGCTGACATTTGTAGGTCAAACATAATTCACCTCGGCCAATGGTTTGCTATATTATATGCTTGACTGCCCGCAAACGATAACAGGAGCAGCCATGCGGGCCGCTCCTGTTAGATGTTAATTGTCTAATATGCTGCGAATGCGTTTATAAGTGTATCTATATGTGCTTCTTCGCCGGCGATAGCGTAAACGGTGATAAGTGCCATGCGGTTGTCGAACCTGCGAACCAGGTATTGATAGCTCCAATCAATACCAAAGGCTTCGACAGTAGCGGTGTATGTATACCACTGGTTGCCGGCAAAGTTTATTTGCCTAAGGTCGTCATTAGGGCTTACTTCCCACCCAAGGGCCTCTACGCCCTGAAACGCTGCTTCGACGTATTGCTCTATGGTTATATTGCTAAGCATAATACGCTCTGTTGCTACGGATACGCTTGCTAAACCGGTAGGCAGCATCGCCATCATCTCGGAAACCACTGCCATTTCGGCCCAGGCAACCACAGAACTGTCTACATCCATCATATCCAAACCCAACTGCATCATTTCTAAAATTTCTTCTTGGCTGGCCATGATAAAGCCATCCGGCGCGGTAAAGCGAAGGTTAAGCCATTCGCTTTCGAAGTTATCGCCGTCAATGGTTCCTATTACATAATCACCCGTCATAATTTCTTCGACGGTCCTGTTGATGGCACCACATCCGGCCAAAAACACAACAGCAAATACCAACAACATTGCAAGTGAAGCGATTTTTCTCATTACAGCACAACACTCCTTTAATTTGTTTTTGTTCCATCGGCCATTATACCTTATATTTATGTGTCAGTCAAGTGCCTAATACATAAATCGGTTTATATCCTCTGTACCAGCGTCAAACATAGGTTACAATTCCCTCAAGCGAAATAAGGTTATCGGTGTTGCATTACTGCCATTGCACGTGCAATGGCATTTTTGGCTATTTTGTGTTTATTGCCCAAAACTCTT
>Ga0123355_10001875_pt1 | contig 29489 bp, 30 predicted proteins | sample TergutEmb28metaG_3_FD_89872 | JGI IMG/M metagenome (GOLD analysis project Ga0123355, IMG submission 89872) | Embiratermes neotenicus P1 segment gut microbial communities from Petit-Saut dam, French Guiana - Emb289 P1 | ecosystem: Host-associated > Arthropoda: Insects > Digestive system > Gut ... | reverse complement strand
TGTAGGAGTGTGCTGCTGTGGCTTGGGTTTATGTGTAGCAGTGTGCTGCTGTGGCTTGGGTTTATGTGTAGCAGTGTGCAACTGTGGCTTGTGTTTATGTGTAGCAGTTTGCTGCTGTGGCTTGGGTTTATATGTAGCAGTGTGCTGCTGTGGCTTGGGTTTATGTGTAGCAGTGTGCAGCTGTGGCTTGGGTTTATGTCTAGCAGTGTGCTGCTGTGGCTCATCAGGGAATTGCCTGTACCAAATGTCATTTAGGTTAATTTTTGGTGGATGTAGTCTGACAAATGAGGATGTAGTGTTGCTCAACTGTTTTTGGGCCTGGGAGGGAGAAAGTAACAGGGGACTGGAAAAACTGCATAATTAGGAGCTGTGTAATTTGTACTGATTAGCAAATGTCATTGGGGTGTTCAAGTCAAGGAGAATTTTATGGGCAGGGCATGTAGCACATGTGGAGCAGACGAAAAATGTATACAAAGCTTTGGTGGGGAAACATGAAGGAAAGAAACAGCTTGCAAGACAGAAGTATTAATTGGTGGGTAATTAAATAGTGCTTAAGGAAGTATGATGGGAAGGAATGGACTGGAGTGGTCTGGCTTAGGTTAAGGGAAAGTGGCAGGGTGTTGTGAACAGTGTAATGAACCTTCAGGATCCATAAAATGTGGTGAATTTGTAGATTGACTGAGGAACTTTTAGCTGTTGTTGCATGTAGTTAGCTTTGCTCAACTTTCTGTCTATCCTTGTATATGTTCCCTTTAAAGCATGATCCTTGTATAGACAGATATGGCAGAATGGACGAGAGGTAACAGGAGTACCAGAACTATTAGTGCTGTTCAAAGAGTAGACTATAACTTACAACATTTAACTTTTCCCCTCATATAACCTTGCATTATTAATCCTTTACATAAATAAAGGCATGGAAATATTTGGCAGGTAGTAGATCACCATCAAATATGGAGGAATTAATGACAGCAAAACATACCGAGCAACTAAGAAAGCTTGTAATTTCATCACAAAGAATTGCAAGATTGTGATTCCACTTTCAGTAAAGGTCACACATAGTGAACCTTACAGAAGTGAAGTTTGCTGTGTGTAACTTTGGGTGAGAGATTTGTAAATAATTGCAAAGAGTGACTATGGGGACCTGATAGAAACAATTTTTTTTTCTGCTCGAACTTAATGGCGATGCAATTGCATCGGTTTTGTCATTTTATTTTATTTTATTTTTTTAAGTTTCCGAGCAATGGGAAGAAAATTCTATATGTGACCAGCCTTTGACTGCCTGATTGTATGATATATAGATGGAAAGATCTTATTAACTGTATTGTAATAATGTAATATACTGTTGTTGTATGTGTAAATTATTCCCTCTTTCTGACTTAATCTTAAGTCTGTATGTTTTTAATATATATAAGTACATATAAACATAAATGTTTCTTGTGTCTTAGGCTCTCAGAATATTTGTTTGTACTTCCTTAAGTTTCGGTTTTCAGCTGCTAGAAAGAAAGACATCTGCGTAGTGTCTGCAGTTGACTTTCTGTAGTTCTCAGGTGTGTTCTTTCTTTATTCCATTTTGTTTAAGATAATGCCTTTAACCCTACTTCTTGCAGTGGTGCAGTGGAAGTTGTGTCTCATCTTGTTGCTAGCTGTTTGTTTTCATTGCTGTAAATGCTCTTCCTTTGCTGAACTGCAGACTTAGCGCTGTCTAGATGCTCACAAAGTGTTGGATGCCATATCTTGTTTCTTTTGTATGTAGTTGAATGTGAATTGTGCCTGTAGGAACTACAGATAATATGATCGTGCAAATGGCATGATCACAGACTTCACAGATAATGCAGCCATGCATATGGCATGATAACAGTTTTTATGGATGGAGTGATACTTTTAAAGAAAATAATTTTAAAGAAAAGTGAAATCGAGTTATTCATTAATATTTGTTCAGAAAGTGGCCTACCACATTTGTGTGGTAGGCCACTTGAATCGTGTCCACATCAGTCTGTCTGCCAACAGTACTTTTCATTGTATCACATACAGATAGTACAGATGTTCATTACATTATGCTACCTGAACTTTACAGTCTTTGTACAGCCATGTGAGAGAGTGAATCAGATAGGCATCCAGCAGCTGTCTGTTATGGGTCTTTTGACAACAATGTGTGTTATGTTTTAGCAATTAATTTTCATTGTAAAACATTACTTTGTTAGTAACTCCCTCATGTTGTAGTAATACCTTTGGTATTGTACTGTATTGTATATATTAAGTACTGCATTGTACACAGTTATACTGCATTTTAAAAAGAACACACTGTGTTTCATGATGGTGCCCAAGCAGTGTCATATCACAGCTATTGTTACATGCAGAACATCTGTGCCACATACCTTCTGTTGAGGTAACTATTTACATACAAACAGTGAAATTCATATTGGTAATACCACTGTCAGCATACCTCACAACATAGGTACTAGACCACATGGTGTCATGGTACAGAATACCACAATATGAATTGTAATTGCTTCGAAAACCTTGAAATGTATGTATATTGTCACTGCAGTTGATTTGACTACAAACATATGAGGCTGCATTAGGACAGTTACCATGCCTTTGTACATTACTGAAGTTTCTGTGCATAGCTAGGAGTATTAGTACATTTTGCATTGCAACCAATGTGGCTGATTGCCATTTATGTGAGAAGTGTTGTATGCGGTTCTGTACTGAATTATGTGCGTGTGTTCTAAATGTAGTATGTTGTAATCTTCCAGCTGGCAGGTGAGCTGCTGTCTGGTACATTCTGATACATTATGTTGTATGTCTGGAGTGGAAGTGTAATAACATCTTTGTACACCATTTCACATATTCTTTTCTAAGTTTTTAATAAGTAAAACAAAATGGTTTCCTTGTGCAATATGTAATATTGATTAAGTATAAGTTACTAGGCACAAAACTGATACTTCTTGAACTTGGCTTTAGATGCCCAAGTGCATTCCTGCACCCATCTTGAATAGGTTAACATATTGGTGTTGCTGTTCAGTGGTGCAGCTGGAACAGTAGAGCAATGGGCATATCAGACAGGAACTAGTATTTTGCATAACAGGTCCTGTAAAATGAATATATCTGATAGAGAATAGCTTTGTGATGGTACTTATTATATTGTTGCACAGATGTGCTCTGTATCTACTCTCAAATTTGAAGATATGAAGCAAATTGGCTTTCCCTTTGTTGTTTTGTGGTATTTTGTGTGTTTTCATTGATGTTGCCCTGCTCTTGAACATAAATATATTGGGTAATATTACCCATAAATGAAATGATGAAGCATGTGTATAATGGGTTCTGCATCAGTAATGGGCCTACATTACCACAAGCACACAGCTTATAGTAGGATTTCTGTCAAATTTTCTTGTGTTTGATCATTTAATGAACTACTAAAACTTTGCTTGTTTTCTGAAGCTGTGCTTACTATTGAATAAATGGTGCACAGTATACTGCAGAAACTTCCTCCCTTGTATCTCTTTTAGGGTGACAAACCGTGTATTTCATTTATTTGGGGGAGAGGGAGCTCTTTGACCAACCTGTGAGTGTGCACAGTTTAGGGGTATTAGGAGTTTTTTTAAAGCCCCATTTTGTTGTTAAAACACCATGTTAGGTGTTCCTGTAGGTTGTAACTATGCATGTATGTTACAGACAAAGCAGGCCATATTAAAAACTCAGACGCCAAATGAGTGCCCTAGTGCAGACATTCCTTTGCACTGATAACATTTGCCACACACATGTGTGCATTCATGTTTGATTTTGCAGAACCTTTAGAGTTTAAATTTTTTCTGCTGCAGATTCATGAAGTGACATTCCTTTACCTTTGCAGAATTCCTTATGACATCACATTTAGTTGTGTAAGGTATGACATTCTGACAGCAGTGCTGCTCTCAGTTCATTTCTTCTGTGCTGTGACACCGTGACTTTGAATGATTGGTTCCTGGCAGTCTCATATAACTTGTATTGTTTGACCCTGAAGATCAAGGCATTGCAATCCTTGAAGTGGCTGGAAACATTCAGAAACAGTGTCACATACCAGAAGACTTGAATCTTCATATTGAGATGTGTCCTTTAAGAACATAGTATTCAGGGGAAATTATTTTGCAGTAAGTTTTAGCAAAAATGACACATTTATTTTATAAACCAAGATTCAGATGACTGTACATAACTCACACTAAAATAATGGCAGAATGAATGTTTTGTATTTCGTAGTATGACCAAACCAATCTATGTTGAAGTTGATGTATTTGTGTAGAATCAGAGTTAGAAAGTGCTTTATGTGTAGTGCTGTTGATATAGTATGCTGTATATGGTCAGTATATGGTACATACAGCATACACAGTAAGTGTAGTCACTGGCAAGAAATTGCCTGGAAGACAGGATGAAGAGTTAAGTGTCTTAAAGAAAGGTACTGCAGTGATGTGGACTGGACTGAATTGGTGCAGGTCTGGTTAGAGTAGCAATTTACATAACATGTACTTCATGTTGCATTATTATGGTGTTTATGTACTGCATGTCACACACTCATTGCCATGTTTGCCGTAGTTGCTCTGTTTTCTGAGGTACGCAATGAGTCAGAAGAAACAGTTGAATATTGAGCATGGTTGCTGTGATTATGTTTTACAGAAATTTTCTTTAAAAATTTCTGAATTTATAATGCAATATTTCAGCCATTTCATTTAAAGAATATGAGTATAAATTCAAAAATGTTCAGTCACAGTACTTAGGCATTTTCATAAACTGAGTCTTTGTACATGGTGGAATTATTGTAATGTATCATGTAAGGATTTGAAACTGCTTGAGACATATCAACTGTTACAGACACGAAGGTGGATTATAAAGTAAGTTTATAGTATCCATACATCTGAGACCAGGTTTGATAGAGGAAACTGACCTTACACAGTGAAGGTGTCACTGGTACATTATTTCTGAACATAGTTCCCTTGACGGTTGAGGAACTTGTCATAGTATGTGATCAGTTTGCCCATCCCAGACACACAGCACATATGACCTGTTGCATCAGCCACATAATGGTAGCACATTTGACATCTTCATCACAGGTGAAACTGTGTCCTGACAATGCTCCTTCAAGGTTGGAAACATGAAAATCACTGGGTGCCAAATCTGGACTGTATGAAGGGTAGTCTAACATTAGCCAACAGAACTTCTGCAGCAAATTCCTGTGTCATGTGTAGTTGGCCATTGGTACAAAAAAGAATCACACTTTCATTAAAAAGACACATTTTCTCCTGATTGCCTCTCACAAGCATTTCAGCATGGTGGCCGACAGCAGATGGTGTCACTTTAACCTTTTTCCTGGGTGAGCCAGACAGTTTCCATCCACTCCATGGTTGATCTCTCACTGGTGGGAGTGAAATGATGGATCCATTCCTCATCATCAACAACTTCTTGTGGACTGTTTGCCTTCTGCTGCACAGTGTTGTGGGTAACTGGGGGGGGAAAAAAAAGAAAAAAAAAAACACACACACACACACATCATTCTTCCCAGTTTGTTGTTACCTGCTAACTCACAAGGCAGCCCTCAGCACAGACACAGCACCACAATATGCAATACAGATACCATATGCCATGAAGTGGCACATCTGCCCAACTGAATGAGTTCCTCACCATGTGCACTGTCGACTTCTGTTGTTGACAAACTCTGTCATCCACTTTATCATCGGTCACTTCCCTGCCAGGTGCACATATGTGGCACCACTTGACAACCTGTTACCTGGAAATGACACAATAGCCATACACTTCCAAGAGCTGTTGATGCATCATATGCTGACACTTCCCATGCCTACAAAAAACATGTAGGAGGTTGGACTTCAAAGTGAGGTCAGTTTTCCAGCTAAATCTCTATATTGAACTGTCACAGCTGTGAACCTGTGCATATACCTTGAATCATGTGACTGTGAACACTAAAACCCTCTGCCTCATATATATATATATATATATATATATATATATATATATATACATACACACACACACACACACGAGGCTTATTCAGAAAGTAAGTACCATTTTGTTGTAAAAAAACAATTGAGTAAGATTTCATATAAAATTTTATTGCTATCACATTCCACATTCTTCAAACTATTTTTCCACATATTTGCCGCCATTATTGAGGCACTTATCGTAGCAGGGCACAAGTTTTTGTGTACCCTCCTCATAGAATGCAGCTGCCTGCGATGTTAGCCACTACTGACAATGTCATAGAGTAGAGTCCTTGAAATCTGAGGAAAGTGCAGGGACAGATCAGAAATTGTGAAACTTCTGTCATCACACACACTTTTGTTGACCTTATGCACCAAATCATTGTTCTCCAAAGATGGACGCCCACTTCGCGCCTCATTGTGCATGTTCTTTTGTCCTTCATTGAACATCCGAACCCATTTCCTAACCATGCCATCACTCATCTCATTGTCACCATACACTTGACAGATCTGGTGATGAATCTCACCTGGTAGCACATTCCTAGCATTCAAGAAACGAATTACAGGCCGTATTTCACAGTCAGCGGCCCCTTCAATTTTCTTAAACATGTTTAACGCATGGGAACAAACATAAACATAGCATGAATTTCACGAAATGGCGTCTGTGGCTTCTCAATTGATAGAGGAAGTCACTGCACATGCGCAAAGTGACAGTCTCGGGGATGCGCAAGAGATATGTGCAGACGGTACTTACTTTCCAAATAACCTACATATATATATATATTTATATAAAAACAGCATTTGAAATTTCAGTGATTTCAGTGCCTCTGATAATAGGACTAGTAGACTTTCTTTCATCCACCTTCATACATATATGAGTATATTGTGGGTGTCTGATACATTGTGTGAAAGGAACACAGTACAGTGCTGCAGTGTGCACGCACATCAACATCACATTTAACGACAGAGCAAACAAAGGGGTGTGCCTTTGGGGATGGGATGACTGTTCCACTGTACGCCATGGATTATATTTCACAATTTTAAAGTAATGGCGGTCATGATGTGCAGGTATTTCTGCTTTTTCATTTGTTAATTTGCTGTACCCACAATTACACTTTGGTTAGTATCTACATAGGTACAAGATTAACAGTATATGCATATGCATACTATATAAATATATCAAATTATATATATTAGGAGTGGCCACCTAGACAAGCTGTGTGAGCCACACTGTAGGAGTCATCTCAGGCTATATATTAGGAGTGGCCATCTAGACAGGTTGTGGGAGCCACACTAGGTGGCATCTCAGGCTATATATTAGGAGTGGCCACCTAGACAAGCTGTGGGAGCCACACTGTAGGAGGCATCTCAGGCTATATATTAGGATTGGCCACCTAGATGAGCTTTGGGAGCCACACTGTGGGAGGCATCTCAGGCAACAGTCATGTATAAATGAAATACATTTGTTTTTCCTCATTTGATGGTTTCCTTTTTTCTGTTCATTCATCTGCAGTAGGTTAGTGTCCATTACTTATGAGTCTCCTTTCTTAAGAACATCTTTTAAAATTCCATTCATGGTCAGGTTAAACCTAAAGATTATTTTTTCAGGCACCTTTCACACACTGTACCAGTGATGTGCACAAGCTGCACTGTGACAAGTGAGAAGGTTTCTGGAACAGAACCCCCTAGGGAATGTCTGTACAAGAGTGTCATTGTTTATGAAAGGCAGTGTTTGGGCATTGTTGCTTTTCATGTTCCCCTCTTTTAATACCAGTGTTTTGACATTTGTGACTGGTTCTGACAAACTGTGATGAAACTGTATCGCTGGGCAGTCAGCGTCTCCCATCATGCTGATGTTACACAAATTACTTTCCACCCAGTCAAGCTCTGTCTTTAAGTGCGGTTGGTGGCTTTGTGCTTAAAGGAATGAGACTGTCCTTCAGTCATACTTGCTTCTTATGCTTTCTGGGGTAATTTTATATTTTTATTGCTAGCACTTTGTATGTTCTTGGCACATCTACATTGAAAATTGGTTTTGATGTTTGAGAGTCATATGTTCATGACAGTTGTGTTAGTCCAAATCAGTTATGAACACCAAGGCTGTACTGTACACATGTTTCTATAATCGATTTCTATTGGTCCCTCAGCCTCTCATACCATCTTGAAACTTGTGCACTTGTTCACTGCCAGCTGTCAGTAAGAGGGTTGTGAAGATTGACATTTTCTGGTATGTGGTGCCTTGTGTACTGGTAACTATGTGACCATTGTTTTATATGACAGCTACAGTTTGCCACTTCCAGGTGGCTCATTTATTGTATTAATTTATCCAACTCAGCTGGCTGCCGACACATGTAGCAAGGTAGTGGTGAGAAATGGCAAACAGTAGTTGTCAGATAAAATGAGGACCCTGCAATCACTGATGGTACAAGAGCAGCATAGTGCCTCGACTGCAGGATCCAGCAGTCACTCTTCTTGGACTGCCAGATCCTGAAGACTGAGGCAGCATGCTTCATTCACATATCAGCAATTACCAGTCATAACGGCATTAAATCCAGGCTTGAATCTTCATGAACATAACTGTGAGAACCTGAGCTCTGACAGTGCAGTGTACAAAGGGATACTCTATACAATGGAATCTTCACTAAGGTGATATCAGAGTATACTCTTCAAACATGAAGTACTGCACTTGAGAATTGACAGAATGTAATTATATAGCATTGTTACCAAATATCTAAAGTTAAAACTTCTACAGTTATGCTCTTGTTACAGGTTAGTTACATTTGTAAAATTCCAGTGATAACAATACATTTAGCAATAGTTGCAAACTGCAAACTAGGTAGCAATAGGGGGCTGTACCATGTAAATCTGTATATTGTACACTGGCAGCATGTAAATAAATATGGGTTTGGTGTGTTAACAGAGCACATGGAACTTGGCATTAGTATGTGATGAACAATCACATTGACAGTGTCAAGCAATTAACCAAGTATAATAAGAGGAAAGTTATTGCATGTTAATTGTTACAACCTTAGTATCTCTGTAGATGTTAATCAGTTTGTACACAGGATATGATGGGATTTCTTCCAATTTAAACAGGCATAAAGAAAGTTTTGAATGCAGTAATGAATTTTTAATAACATCTTTAGCATAATCTTTGTTAATACCCATTAAATTAGAAAAGTTACAATTCGCCCTTCCCTGTACTACAGGCCATGTTTCCCATGCTGTGTGCTCAGTATCAGTACAGGCCTCTGGAATTCTGAGCATCCTGATTTTGCTTGCTTGTGTTATGGATATTTTTGTCATTTCCAGTGATGATTCAGACATCATTAGAAGGAACTGTTCTGCAGATGTTGTTAATTTTCAGTAAATATTGTTTGTTGTTGATAAAGATTGTTCTAATGCTGTTCAGTTTGTACAGTAGGCCTAAAGGATAAATGTAAAAGGTAAAGGTAACGCTATCCCTATGCAGGCCTGGACAGGCCCATAGGGCTCCAGGTGGTTGAGGCTCCCAGATTTCAGGACATTCAGCGCATGAAGTTGGTAAGGTCAGTTCTGTGCCCTGGTATTCATTTCTGTTAGAGGCTCGATCGACCCCAGGGCCACAGGGCGGCCGGAGGGATTGTCAGTGAAAATTGCAGTGGCATCATCAGGAATCAAACGCGTGACATTCCGGCTTGTAGCACAGTGCGTCAACCAACTGTGCCGCGTGCCCCAATTTATAAATGTGATACAATGAAAACCACGCTGTACCAGATGATCTGCCTTCATATTGAGGAAAAATAAGATGTCTGCCTAATCCTGTCTCACTGAATTGTTCATAAAATCACCAATTTCTGCCAAACAAATGGAGAAATTTCATATGCTTAACCAGCAGCATTATTTGTACTTTATCAGTCATGACTACAAAATCTGTAGTTGCATCATAAGTCACAAGTGCTGTACAACACGTCCTGAAATGTTCAGTTTTTGAGATGCACGTCACCAACAAATGGTGCAAGTGACCAAACCACAAGCACCTGGTAGTTACATGTACAGTAGCTGTTGACAGTGATCGTCTGTGTTCAACTGGTTCCTATAGCCTCACATGGTCAGTTTGTTGAGAATTCAGATGGTTCAAATTTCAAAGAGAGAGAGAGAGAGAGTTCATATGTGTGGCTGGTGGCTTCAATTTTTGAGTGTATATGATAAGCAAAATGGGTGCAGAAAAATTGCCCATTTCTTACCTGGATGTTGTTGCTGCTGCAGTAGCTTGTCACCATGTTGCACCCCACACTTGTGCTGTTGTTGTTCATAGGAGTAAGCTAGAAATAAAGAAACTGGGGGCTCTGAAAGTTTGGGGTCCTTCTTTTGTCACTACACTGTGCACAGAAGCTTTACTGTGAAAGTAGCCTGCATTATGTTACAGCTGCAGTGATCAGGACAGCGATAAAAGGAAACATGCAGTAGGTTTTCTGGGTTACTGATAGTAATACTGATTGTAAGCCTCATTAAATCTGCAGATTTATTCAGACAGTATAGAGCATTTCCATGTCATAACATTCTGTCTACTACAAGTAAGAAATGAATTATTATTTTAAAATGTCATGGCATTTGGGCAAGCCACGATTCACTGTGACTTAAAACTTATCACCCTTTGCATATTAACCCTTTGACGCCTAATGACGACTATAGTGGTCGTACCGCACCGCTAACCTCTAAACGTTGCATCTTATATATTTATTCAACACATATAGGTACTGAATATTTTAAACATGGTATATACTCTCCGTTTTTTCCTCTTCAAAATGCAGTTTGTTTCATAAATCTAACATATTTGGTTCCTATATTATTCACATTTTATATAGAGGGTGTGCTAAAATGAAAAAAAATAATTCTAGCGCCAAAAGGTTAATGCAGAAATATGAATTGATGACTAAAAATACAGTATAAACAGTACAAAGAGTGACAGCCCATTCAGTGTGTTATGAAACATTTCCCACCAAATTTCAGTCAGCTGACCACCTGGGAAGGGAAAACTAAGGTACATTTAGATGGGTAAATAATATTACAGTGAATCTTAAAGAAGAAAATTCAGGGAATGCATACTGCCATTCAGTTCAGAATGTTTCCTTCTACATTTGCTATATAGGAATATAGAGATTAAGATATACAGAACTATAATGTTGCTTGTTATATCGTATGGGTGTGAAACCTGGCCATTCACAATAACAGAAGAACACGGGCTGGGGGTGATTGAGAAGAGGGTGTTGAGGAAGATAGCTGGGCCTGAGTGGGAGGAAGTAACAGGAGACTGTAGAAAACTGCATAATGAGGAGCTTCATGATTGTTGCATCTCACCCAGTATTGTTAAGGTGATCATATCAAGGAGAATAAGATGGGTGGGGCAAGTGGCAGGTATAGGAGAGGAATGTATACAGGGTTTTGGAGGAAAAACCTGAAGGGAACAGACCACTTGGGAGACCTCAGTATAGATGGGAGGATACTATCAAAGTGGAACTTAAAGACCTGGAATGGGGAGGGAGTGGATTGGATTCATCTGGCTCATAATAGGGATAATTGGTGGGCTTGTGTGGACACTGTAATGAAGCTTGGAGTTCCATAAAATGTGAGGAACTTCTTGACCAGCTGAGTTAGTTGTTAAAGAACTAGGATGTGAGAGTTTGTACTGTTTTTATGGTACTGACACTTGGTGTTCCATAAAATGTGACTGAATTTGTTTACCAGCCAAGCAAATAAAAACTTTTCAATAGAAGTCTTACACTATGCAGTCTGTTACAGTGAACTTACGAGAATCACATTGTATATTGTGTGCACCTTTATCATGACAAACTATATGTACCAACTTCAAATTATCAGTTGTACACAGAAGTCTATAAAAGTAATCTGCATTTATGGCACAGTTTTTCTCTGAAGCCTGTTTTGCTGCTTCCAGCAAAGCTGGCAAAATGGTCCGTGATCTCTCCACCACATGATCAAAATTCCATGTTGAAAACACAATTCTGGCTTCTCTGCTTGCATATGGATTAATCATGTGATTATTAGCTGCGACTCCTGTATATCGACACTCGGATACATCCCAGCGACCTTTGCAATTAAAATTACCCACACTATCACACAGTCTATCTGACACAACACTGCGATCAAAGTATCCACCTAAGTATTTGTCAGCCTTCAGTTGGAAGTTCATTTTCTTAAGAGCCTCAGTCAGTTTGTTCCGACACATCTGATCATTCTTGTATGTTTCAGATTTTATAAGATCATCTTTAGTTTTACTCATGTAGCCTCGTATCCTTTCTTGTGAGCGCCTGCCCATGAATGCTTCTTTGGTGGCTGATCTGGAGTCAATTCCTTGAAACCAGTCAGGATCATCTACCTTCCTGCTCAAATGCACATTCTGTGTCTCAGGTTTGTTAATTAATTTTGCAAGGTTCATAACCTTCTCTTTGATATTATGAGTGAAGAACTTCTGAGCCTCATTACCAGCTCTGAGGAAGTCCAGGTTCATGGCTTGAAGAGCATTGTACAGAACATCGGCTATGGTGTTAGCACTTTCGCCAGGTTTGAGAAAAAGGAACACAGTTTGTGATGGCAGTGTCTGGAAATAGTCTTCATCATCTACAAAAGTTCCATCCAGCAGCTGTATTCGGACGTTCTTTTTAATATTCAACTTGACACATCCCTTTACTCGTAGTTCATCCAGAGTCTGACATGCCACACCAACAGTACGACACCTTGTTGCATCTGAAACCTTGTAACCTTTCATAGTGAACTGTTTGCTCTGATATCTCAAAATGCCTTACATATATTACAATACCCAAGATAGTCACCTTACAGTACTCTTATAAACTTACATACAACCTACTGGGTATATTCCAATCTAAGTTTCAACTACAGTGAGGTACAAGGATTAATTCAATTTTACATTCAATTCAATTCATGCAGTTAATGCTCAGAATGAATATTGATATTCAAACTAAAACATGTTCAGTCACGAACATGATTCATGCAACATATTTAGCACAGTTCCCAAATAGACTTAATTCTTCAGTCAGTTTGTTTACACATTACATGAGATGATCAAAATAATTAACAAAATCACTTTGTAAGACATGCACACTGCTGCAACTCTACAGGTTGAGCTCGGCATGAATATCATGTTTCTGCTCTTGTATATCTTATCTCTTGTTATCTCTCGTCCTGATAATTTCCCCCTCTCTGGATTTCTGAAAGCACACATTTCAGGATATCAGGTACTGTCAAATACTGTATGGACAAAGTTACTTGCTAGCTGAGCTCCCTAACACAGTACATAGCTGCAGCTGTGGTACAGTCGCTGCTAGACACACCTCGGCAGGGCACGGTCGCTGCTAGGCTCACCTCAGCACGGCACAGTTGCTGCCAGGCTCACCTCAGCACGGAACGGTCGCTGAGGGGCTCACCTTGGCACGGCACGGTCACTGCCAGGCTCACCTTGGCACGGCACGGTTGCTGCCAGGCTCACCTTAGCATGGCACGGTTGCTGCTAGGCTCACCTCAGCATGGCACGGTTGCTGCCAGGCTCACCTCAGCATGGCACAGTTGCTGCCAGGCTCACCTTGGCACGACCAAGCAGCATCATTCTTCTTTCAAAATCATTTACCCTGCTGAGACTGCATTTATAGCGTCAGTCCCTGAAATGGATATAAAACACTTGGCAGTTCTCTCACCAGCTTCCCTCTTTACTCTCCCACCTCTTTCTGCAGCAAAGAACTAGCAAGTAACCTGATTACTGTAGAAGCTAGTTTGGTAAACTCATTAATAATGTGATTAACTGCAGACTTCATTGACTATAATGAGATGTAAATATAATTATCAAGAGTACTGGGATGTGACAGGAAGGAATCATAGTGCAATTTGAGCCTTTACCATGGCATTCTCCATTCCCAAATTGAAAATGCCCAGTAGAAACACTTCCAAGTTGAATGGTCCTTTGTCCTTTGAACAAAAGGGGATACAAAAGAAGACCATTTCATTCTAGTTCAGCCAGAATGTCAGTACAGCTGACCCACTGCTAATCCACAGACTACAAACAATAAGGTTTAATTTTCAATAAAATCTGAGCCATCTCCACACTGCAGAGAATATCGGTAGCCACATTATCTCAGTTAGTGTAGTGACTACAGTAGAGGAGACAAGGTGAGGAATGGTAATTCAATTCCCAGCAAGGGCAAAAGTTTTTATCTTCTCCAAACCATTCAGACTGGCTGTGGGTGCCACCCGGCCTCCGATTCGAAGGATTCTGAGATTCCGAGAGTAAATCAGCTGGGGCATAAAGCTGACAGTTCACCCCATCTAGTGCCCAGATTAAGAATGAGTGCAGCTATACCAGAACGCCCCTATTTGCCTTCGTGGTGTGTACAGGGACAACAGTACTGCTGACACAATATGTATATGGATGTTGGTGCTCACAACATTGTTACACTCTCATTCATATTCCACCAAATTCTGTCAGTTTTAATGTGGTTTCTTCTGGTATGACCACTAGCAGGATTTTGGTCCATATAACTCTGCAGGTGTACTACAGTGTCCAAACACCTTTATTATAGCCACACCCCACTGGTACACCCAACCACTGAAGCTGTTTCAACAGAATGTAAATGGACCCCATGCAACACTGTGAATGCACCACGTCTACAGCAGTTTAAAAATATAAGGCTCAGTCAAATGAAAACATTAAAAGTGCGCCCATAAAATCAAGACCCTACTGTGTGCAGCTGTGGGCACAGCAAGTCCTGAGCATGAGTTAGATGTGTGCACTGTGTGTGGCAGATCTAGCATCGTGTAGAAAAATGGCAACTACTGCACTAAATTAGCTAGCAGCCAATTTTATAAGGTTTTCGTTTATCTCCCCTGCATATTTGATGAACTGAGCATGAATACATTTTCAGCATTAAATTCTGGTTGTCACATATGTGATTTAAGTAAAACGATAAAGAACATTCTTGATAATTTTAGATCCATTTGAGGCCTTTGTTCTCTGGGATGTTATGCACCATAGGTTGGTATTTTGTTACCAATGTTTTGAGGCAACCTGTCGATCTTCTTGTACTACTTGATGGTTGAAGATGGGACCAACGGGTTGTCTGGAGATGTTGGTAACCAACTGCCAACCTATGCTGCATTTCATCCCAGAAGAGCAAAGACCACAACAACATCAAAACAGAAGCCTGAAATCTTGCTTAATTCAATTTATTTATATGCATTCAATAGCACAGTAGTTTAACCATACAGACACAACACTATTGCTGCCACACCAACAACAAAGTTTCAGATTTCTATTTTGCAGGGAGTTACATAAAACTCCTGGTCCAGGCAGCAACCAGCTAAGTAAGGTTGTGAAGACCAAAAACAAAGCAAGTTGTACTAGACTGACTAACAACATACAACATCACTAATACAAATAAGAACTACCACCCAATCCTGAAGCTCCTCACAGCAAATTCCCTCATTGTTGCATATCTTACAAGTATGAAAGGTTTGTCTTACATGCCTTTTGATCCTTGTAAGAAAGGCATGTAATGATACCCACATACCACTATTGTAAGTATTCAAAGTGAGGATGTTTGAACACCACAATCCAAAATGTTAGTAGCACAGGATACAAATATGGCACAACAGACTAGATATGTCCACAACTGTTTATTACTCATGTTACTGGGCCTATAATATGTTCAGTGATGTTGATCTACTTTGGAAGCAGTAGTAATTTTAACAATACCTTATTAAGGTATAATATACACCGAATTCTGCCTTTTTATCTTTAATTTAAGTTAAACGGCTAACCACTTATACACAAACATAATTGTAAACCGTTGGTCCTTTTACTTGTTATATGGCCCAATTAGACTGATACATGTTGGAAACATTAAAAAAATCGGAAATTCCAATCTCAGTGTATGCAGACGGTTTTATCTTTCAGCGTTGTAATTATTTGAAAAATACCAGCAAATATTAAGGTTATGTTAGGTTGTGTTGTGGATTCTGCAATTGACAATTCAACACTTTTTTTTATTCTAATCCAGACACATTTGTTTCATTTGTGCAAGAAGGACACAGACTACGATCCTTGTTCAACGTATCCCTCGGTTATATAAAGTGCACTGGGTTTTATGCAAAACGAGTTGGCTGTACGAAAAGCATACACTGCATACATATAAATTGTACCTACGAAACTAACATTCAGTCACAGCAGAATTTATAGAATGAAGACTCGAACGAACTTGATTGTACTTCTTGCGGGTTTCTTGTACATAACTAAAATAATGTGCCATATAACAATAGGTAGATACTAGATGATCTATGGATACGCCTATGCAGTCTGGAAACGAAACATATGGAAAGACGTGTTCATTGGTTTGGCGGGAGTTCCCCACGCCCGTAAAAAATGTAGTCAAATATAGGCACTAACTTGTACCCTAAACTACTGAATTATACTAGGAAAGTACACTAAACAATTCGCAAAACAACATCTACCGTGACAACATACATTCCTCTCTATACTTTCGTACGTAGAACATAACTTCGTTTCTGTCGCATTATTGTGGCTGAAATTCAGTTGGAATTCTGAATTTATTGTGAGGCCATGCACCTTAGGAGCACTTGACCAAAAGGACAAGAAAAGGCATATTCAATGAAGTTCATTACTCCAAGATTAAACTTTCTGGGTTGTGTACGCCCTGTCGTCAAATACCAACGTTTCGCAGAATCGTAGTACTTCGGAAACGTTGAATCTTAATCAATATTGCTTAAACGTCCCCAATCAATGAAGTACATTACCTATTAACGAAAAAAAGAATATGGGTAAATTTTCCATGATAATTACCGAGTCGTAGCAAATACGCTAACTCCGCCCATACAGCTGATTTGTACTAGAATCATTGGGTACAGACATACGACCTGACGGACGTCATTACACGATAAGTGACGTGAAGGTTTACACGTGAATAAATGTACATGTAAGAGTCGACTTAACACCGATTTTTTTGTCGGAGTAGGATACATCATTATTTAGCACCAACCGTGAATTATTAACGGAAATGTACGAACGTCCAAGAAAAGAAACTTGCAGATTGGCATGAAACTTGACAAGTAAGCGCATGGTATGCCGGTGTTCGTACTGAAAGTAAAGTAATTTTCTTTATTTTACTGTGTATGTTAATCAAAAGGGTGAGTGTCATTTGTGAATGATATTTATAAATGTGCGAAACAGATTGACAGTAATACCAGGCCACGTTTCTTGAATATTCTGCTTATGCACATAACCTCAGTTGTGATGGGTTATTGTGTAGGTACGAAAACGAGTCAACCCCTTGCTGTAGTGCCTTGGATAATAATGTTCGGGTTTTATGAATGGAGGTGCTTATTGGAAAGCTGACTGAAATTGCATGTTGTATGCATCTATGAAAATCGCAGTTTGTTGATACTCTACAGCTCCAGCTTATTGTTTGTGTAATATCAGCAGTATCAGTTGAAAGCATGGTTGTGGGGAGAATCAGCATTTCTTTTACGTGTACAGAAGTTAATAATGAAAATGCACACAAATGTGAGTGTTTGTGATTCTCTGCAGACATCATTTAATGACTGGTTTTGAGCTGTGCTTTTCAAAATGTGATGTCAGTCAAAGTTGTCACTGCATAGTTTATAAATGCCATCTGCATTACGGATGTGGGACTTCTTTTGTCTGCAGGTCTTAGCGTGGAACCCGTGCTGCGATGTGCCTCTGCTTGTAATTTGCTTTACCAGCCTGAATGTGTTATTTCATCAATTGCATAGAAATCACAATGTATGTGCAGCTGTTCTTCTTTTGTCTAGGAGTTTCTGCAGATTGGTTGTTGATGGCAGTAGTTGCTGCTGCCACAGACCTGCTGCTGTAAGGAATGTTTCATTTACTAACACAGGATATGTGGGAGTCCTGGTGTGCTTGCAGTTTTCTTTATATGTGATGTTTTAACTGTTTCTAAGGCAGCTAAGGTCTTTTTTTAATTCTGTGAAATTGTTTGTGCCTGGAGTCCGCTGTCAACAGGATCTTTGCCTTAGAGAGCACCATTGGTGTGTCTGGTGATTTGTTCTGCAATGCCTTCATGCCTGATATTAACTTTCCTTTTTATGATGGGTAACTGCTACGTGTTTTGTCCACTCAAGTGGCCTTCTCCAGGGAGATGCATTACAAAGGATAGATATATTGAAATATTACAGAAATGTTTGAACCAATGCACAGATATAAAATATAAAACATTAAATTTTAAAAATAATGCATGGTGTAAAAAACATATTCAAGATTAAAATACAGATAAAAAGTATTTGTGATTGATTCTCAAACATAAGAGAGTATGTATCTAGTAAATCACCATCCTGAGAGAAACTTATTTTTCCTTTCAGGATGGTGATTTACTACATAATACTAGCCATTACACATAAACACATATACCTTGTATGTGCAGTTTAGTCTTTAATATGTATTTTAAACCATGTCTTATTTTTTATAATTTATTATTATGTTATTAATTTAATGGCGATAAAACAGATTGCAGTAATTATAGCGGCATATCACTTTTGCCAGCTGTGTACAAAATTTTATCTAACATCCTACTGTCAAGGTTAACTGCATATGCAGAGGAAATTATTGGGGATCATCAATGTGGATTTCGACCAGCAGGTCAACAACTGATCATGTATTGTACATTCGTCAAATACTTGGAAAAAAATGGGAATACAATGAATTGGTGCATCAGCTGTTATAGACTTCAAGAAAGCTTATGATTCAGTTAGGGGGGAGGTCTTACATAATGTTCTTATTGAGTTTGGTATCCCCATGAAACTGCCAAGGCTAATAAAAATGTGTCTGACTGAAACGTGTAGCAGAGTCCGGGTAGGCAAGAATTTGTCTGGCATGTTTCCTGTTAGGAATGGTTTCAAACAAGGAGATGCTCTATCACCATTGCTTTTCAACTTTGCTTTAGATTACACTATTAGGAGGGTTCAGGTAATCCAGGATGGCTTGAAATTAAATGGTACACATCAGCTTTTGGTTTATGTTGATGATGTTAATATAATGGGAGGTAGCGTACATACTGTAAAGAAAAACACAGAAGTTTTTTAAAGTAGAGTGTATGTTCTTGTCTAACACAACTTATTTTATTTGATGGTAGAGGTGTATTTACATTACCTAAGGTACAACTGCATGTTTTGGCTCTTAACAATAGCCATCTTCAGGTTGTACATGAATCCTTAGAAAGTAGTTATACAAGATTTAATATGGGCTGTGTACATTGGGGATGTGGGGATGTGGGGATGAGGTGTGCTCATCTACTCACCCAAATTCTACAATCCGGAGGGACGATCCATTATAGCACGCACTACACAGCGCAACGCATACTCTTAACTGTAAGTAAACCTGCCATTTATACAAGTACATATATATCGACGATACTTGAAATACATCGACTGAAAATGACGTGTCAGTATGAGTATACCTAGTGTGGTTCCACCTGTGGAGATAGGTGGAACCACACTAGGTATACTCATACTGACACGTTCCGAGGAACCAGCTGACCAATAACACACAGCGGTAAATCAAAGGACTATCCTCCTGCCCTCCTCGATGTCCAGCACCAACTCACACATAGTTTGCGAACCTTCTGAAGCCCTACACCCAACTGTAATGTATAGCTCAGCGTAACCATAAGAACATTAAACCAAACATTTCACTGCTACCTTATGGCACCTTATTTTAGTTTTAGTCTACCTTCTAGTTTTTAGTTTTTAGTTAATCTACCTGTTACAAAAACTACAAATTCCATATTCTTGTATATTGTAGCACAGTACATACGTATAGGGTAAGTGTGTAGTGTACATACATGATCTACACACATAATATGATACCATAGACCTAACTATTATTAACTCAAATATACACAATAGCAGTTACCCCATGTACCCACCCCCAACCTCCATGACACGTACCAGATCTCATGCACACCTCATCCCCCACATCCCCACTGTACACAGCCCATATTAAATCTTGTATAACTACTTTCTAAGGATTCATGTACAACCTGAAGATGGCTAATGTTAAGAGCCGAAACATGTAGTTGTACCTTAGGTAGTAACATAAATACACCTCTACCATCAAATAAAATAAAGTTGTGTTAGACAAGAACATACACTCTACTTTAATTAGTTTATTGAACACAATGGGGCTGACGAACCTTATGATCACAGAAGCTTTGCTAGTCAGTATTAAGGAGACTGGTCTAGAAGTGAATGCAGGACGAAATCACAGTATGAAGATTGATAATAGTTCTTTGAAAGGGTGGAAGAGTTCAAATATTTGGGAACAGCTTTAACATATCAAAATTCTATTCAGGAAGAAATTAAGAGCAGATTGAAGTCAAGGAGTGCTTACTATCATTCAGCACAGAATCTTTTGTTGTCCAGTTTGCTATCCAAAAATTTAAAGATTAGTATGTACAGAACTATAATTTTGTCTGTTTTGTATGGGTGTGAAACTTTGTCACTTAGATTGAGGGAGGAATGTAGGCTGAGGGTGTTTCAAAATAGGGTGCTGAGGAGATTATTTGGACCTTAGAGAGACAAGGTAACAGGGGAATGGAGAAAACTACATAATGAGGAGCTTATTGATCTGTACTCTTCACCTAATATTGTTTGGGTAATAAAATCGAAAAGAATGAGGTGGGTGGGGCATGTAGCATGTTTTGAAGACAGTATACAGGTTTTTGGTGGGGAAACCTGAGAGAAAGAGATCTCTTGGAAGACCGAGGCGTAGATGGGAGGATAATATTGAGATGGAACTTCAGGAAGTGGGATGTGAGGGCATGGATTGGATCGATGTGGCTCGGGATAGGGACAGTTTTCACACTAGTGATCATAATTATGGAGCAGTATGGACACCAGAAGGTGCATTTAGCAAGGGTCAAACAGTCTTCCTGGAATGCTTGACCCCAAATATGAAAACACTAGAGTGTTTGAGTATGTCCAAACTACTCACACGTTGACTCAGCATCACATCACAAAAGATTTGATTCTTCAGCAACAGTTCTGTGCAGACCTTAGATCATGCATGCTTGAACGTAATTCCACACAGACACAGCATTCCATTTGTTTGCTGTTCTACAGAACTTTTGTGGTAATATATTTTACAGGTGGCACAATGGTTGTACATCTTACATTGCTTCTGTTACTTACTGGAAACGTAATTATCGGACATGGACAGGATGTAAATCTGGAGAAAAGCGGCACACATAATGCTGCTCATGCAGTCAAACTTCCTCCATGCCAAGCCTGCAAAGTCCTAGTAGATTCCTTCAAGAAGGTAAAATTAATTCTGTAATGGTATTACTGCTGTAATGTTTTGCTGTCTTGGTCTGGGGTGTAACTTGGCTTTCAAGGTTTAGCTCCATCATATGTTAAAGCTGTTCAAACATTTTGGCTTACGTTTTGGCATCCTCAGGTGCGTGTGGTTGTCACCCACTCTGAAGAAATTGACTCTAATGTATGCCGAAACATTAACAGCAATGTCCGAAAAGCTGAAATTACACATTTCATATGGCAATCCAACTTAGTATTAAAAGGAGTTTAGAATCACTTTTACAATTGAGTGAAATTATTTGTATTTTTTTAGGAGATGGGAAGTACGGCCCGTGGTAAATTTGAGGGTGGCGACGCAGCATGGGAGGAAGAACGGCTTGGCAGCTACGCTCACAGTGAAGTGCGTCTTGTAGAGATTCAGGAGAAACTCTGTTCCATTGTAGAAAGGGGCAAGGACCAAGTGAGTATGATAGCTGATGTACTTATATCAAAATGTCTGTTACTCAGTTCATTACTATATATATTTCAGTCACATACAACTGTTATTGCAACATACACACACACGCACGCACGCACGCACACGCACGCGCACACACGCACGCACGCGCACACGCGCACGCGCGTCTGTATTTTGCAATGGGACACTGTAAGGCTTCCAGCCATGTCAGGTGGTTAAATAACAAACTGACGAACATATAAATGGGTTTATCCTCAGCTATTAGCACCTATATTTGATATAAAAAAGTACTGCTACATGTTTCAGCTGCAGCCTGTAGCCATCCTCAGGAAGCTACAATATTGAAGGACAGTTTTAGTGTTGTTATGTGACTTGTTGATTCTAAATGGTAAATACATGTAACTTAATGTCACTTGAGTGTAGTACAGTACAGTACAGTACGGTACGGTATGGTACCCGAGTGTTAACATATTGCATTTCCCACTCCATTAAACCCTGAAGAAAATTCCTTCCTGTCAATATGTTTGGATGCAGCATTTTAAACTCTTTTTACCCTGCTTGTATTACATCTTAATACAATTTTCAGAATGATACTATACAATGTTATTTAATAGCAGAGTGACGTTAAACAGTATATTTTGCCTTTTACGATCAACAAGTAATGTAACAACACTGTTTGTGTCTTTGAACAAGTAACTTCCTAAATATGGCTACAGGTTGTATCCAAAACATGGAGGAGTACTTTTATAAATCTGATATTGGTGCAGATAGTTGGAACTAAACTTGTTTATGTGTGATATTTGCACAGAAGGAGTGCAGTACCAAACTAACCAATGTTTTAACAACAATCTGTATTTTCTGTTTGTGTAATTTGAAATTTTTTCACTGTTCAGTACATTGTTATGTGATAGTCTTCTGGGTTTTGATGCTGTATAGGATTGTGTGTTGACACTGATGTTTCACAGGAGTATGGTGTCTCCATCTTCAAGGTGACAAAATTGTGTCCAGGTAGGTGCAGTGATTCAAGGAAGGAAGAGTCTCTTATTAGGTAGGTTGCAAGGAGTGTGGCCAATCAGAACTCAGAAGGGGTCAATAGATCTTGGTCTGGACCAGCTGGAGTTTGAGACATGGAAGTTGATAAAACCAGAATAACTAACAGCCTTGCTCATAGTCTCACAATGAGAAGTGTGGCCAAGCAATAAGTGTGTGAGACAGTAAATGAATCCAGTCATTGTTGCAGGCTGTATTGGATGTGCTGTAGCCACCACCAGATACTTTACACACATATGGCAGGTGAACTCTGTTTGTTCAAGGATTTAGGTCTTCTGGGTTGTTATACTGAGTAACAGAGTTGTTGATTCCTGATCTTGAAGGTTCAGAGAGTCCTTGATGAATGCCAAACAAAGGAGACAGTGGGAAATGTGTAAATGCAATGGTCAGGTTTGTTAAAATGGGAGAGATTGGGAAGCCAGTTAGGGTGAGGTGTGGGTAGGGCTGGTACACTTCGGACCATGTGTACATGATATGGTTCCGTTTCAGCCACTATGTTGTCAGCAGTGACAAAGTCTAGACAATTTCGGATCATGATCAATATGTCTCTCTTTACTGGAGGATGCAAACAGAGAGACAAGTGTGTAATTTAACAACACTGTCAGTTTCCGTGATCATGTAGCATGAGTGGTGGCTGGATGGAATGTGAGTACAGCCAATCCTTGTCTAATGTTGCCTTGAACAATGATTTGCTTTAACATTGACAAATTTCAGTAACAAAACATTAAATGAACGTTCTCTGGGCTGGCATTAATGTTGGTTTTGCTCTCAGCTGGTGTAATTTACAGCAATCATAGTCTGGAGAGTTTTAAGTACGTTGTATCACAATAAATGCTCTGTTCTGTATTGTTTTGGTGTTCTATATTGTTTTGCCCTGCATGCTGCAATTTTTAGGAACATGATGCCAACATTAAATGAGAACTTACTGTATGTAGCACTGATGGAGTGATACTTATGGAAAACTGAAGTACTTGAAGAAAAATCTGCCCCAGTGCCATTTTTTCTACCACAAATCCTGCATGGACTGGCCTGAAATCAAACGTTGGCCTCGTTTTGAGAGCTTGGTGACCACCTACCAGATCTGTGATATAAGGGAAATAGACATTATGTTTGTATGGGTGATATTGTGGTACTGAATATACATCTCAGAGGTAGAGCTGCTGAATGTGTTGTAACTGGGAGATGCACAATGTTGCTGTTGCAGTGTCATGGATTGGCAGAAGAAGTGGAGCAGTATATTGAAGATTGGTGGTTTCAAAAACAAGATGAAGATCTACACAAGTATCTGTGCATTGACACATTAAAGTCCTGCTGCCCAGACAACCATTATGGTGCCAACTGCAAGCCCTGTCCTGGTTTCCCAGACAACGTGTGCAATAAAAATGGTAAATGTAAGGTAAGAACACTTCCATTACCTGCCATGGAATTGTTTCGTATGCACTCAGTTCAAATGTGAATATCACTGTAGTTGCCGACTGATGCCATGTAACCTAGAGTTATGGTTAAGTCTAATGGCACTGTGTAAAGAACTGATATCAGTTGCTGTATTTGGACTGCTTTATAGGAAGGGCTAGAGGGGTGTCTGGTTAGGTGGTGATAAGCAGTTACAGAGCACATATTGTTCTGTGTTGCCCTTTATTGACCTAACAAAAACACTGTCCATGACAGCATGCTTGTACTGTGCTATGGCACTGTCTAGCACAGAAAACCACAGTGTTACCCTTAGTCAGAGACACAAAATAGCATACAGTGAATAGAAGTGCATGTGAGAAGGGGAATTGAATGCAATGAAAATGATGTATTGAGGTAAGAACTCTAACCCACAAGCTGCAAGCGTAAAAGCACATTTGTGCCATCCATCCACTGTGTTTTCCCCACTGTAAGCAAGCTAACTGCCTGTGCATGCAGATGCCATAAGATTGTGATCATGCTGTACCCTGTCTCATGTCTCCCTTCGCAATGTTGAGCATTTCAAGTTGACATAAAGCAGCAATGTGCTACAGCACCATCCAACAGCACGAGACTAGTGCCATACCCAATCGGAAGCCCAGTAGGTAGTAGAGCCCATTGATTTCTGTCTCTTTGGATCCCTTAAGGATCATCTGTCTGGCAAGCAGTTTGCAACAGATTATGAGGTGAAGCAATCTGTCACCTCCTCGCTACAGACCGTGAACACCCATTTTTTCTACACTGGCAAGTACCTTGGTACCACAGAGGCATAAGTGCTCAAATGTCAGCGGTGACTGCATGGAGGTATAATGTGTACCATCGTCTGTCCATCTGCTACGCATGAATTGATGTCAGAACAAAGTTCTTGGTGTCAGAGTGTTCAGTACCTTATTTTTTTAAACTCAGCTGTATTTTGCACCTCAGTCATGTCTGTCCATGTCTACAGTAGCCAACTCTTTATGTTTCCAGTTACAATTGTTGTGTGGATCAGCCAGTCTCATAGCTGGTAGGGGGAGTGGGAGGCGGAGTCCAATTAGCAGCAAAATGCGTATTTTAAATGACAAAGTTTTTTTTTTTCTTGCGTATCATATTTAAATTCTTGAGGCATGAAAGGGAGTTTAGTTTGTGACTGTGTGTCCTTTAAATTCATAATTCATGGTAGGGGTGGTTGTAGTGATTGATATCCATGTGCCAGATGACATAGCTATGCCACTAGATCCAATTACAGTGGAGTATTGGTGTCTGATAAAGCATTGTGCACTTCAACTGTAGTATGTTTGCAATTTAAGGTGTCCATTTCCAAGAAATTGCATGATTCCAGTAATGCAAGTATATAATTGTTTAATACCAGTAATGCAAATACATAATAACCTCAAAAAGCATGAAATATTTGACACAGTGCAAAGACTTTTTGGATGTACAAAATACATTAAATGAGCAAAGGACAGTCTCCATAACGTAGAAAAGCAGTGAACCTAACTGAATGAGTGATAGACTCTGACAGAGCAGAGTGATCTGCACAGTGGCAGATTAGAGGCATCACAACCCTACTGTATTGACTGATAAGTGTTTATTAATGAAATATTCTTCATTAGGATAATCCATTGAATATTTGTAAAGCTGACAAAATTACAGCAAGTAGTTGCTTTGACAAATAGTACAAGGGTTATCCAGAAAGTAAGTTCCGATGGGCTATTAAGAAAAAACAAGAATATATTACAAACCATGTATATTGACATTTGATGTACATACTGTACATACTGTGCACTACTTTTTGACATAGTTTCCACCATTGTTGAGGCACTTGTCATAGCGTTGCACCAGTTTTTGTATCCTTTCATCGTAGAATGATGCTGCCTGCGATGCAAAGCAAGTGGTAATGGCTTCTTTGACCTCAGACACAATTTTGTGAAGAAGTGACCATGAAATTTGAGGAAAATGCAGGGAAAGTGGCGTAATGGTGAATCATCTGTTCTCCTTAATCTTCTCTTCAATTGCACACACCAAATCTTCATTCACCATAGACGGTTGGCCACTCCACGGATCATCGTGCACATTTTCGCATCTTTCATTAAACAGTTGCACCCATCTCTGTACCATTGAACTACTCATGGCATGTTCTCCATACACGTCACAAAGTGGACGAATTTCAGCTGGTGTCATGTTCTTTGCATTCAAGAAACAGATTACAGACTGCATTTCACATGCGGCGGGATTCTCTGTTTTCTAAAACATTACAAACACGCAGCACGATCCGTAAACACTGTTCGAATGTCTGCAAATTCCGTCCATCCCTTGCCACAGAATCAACAAACTCGGCACCCATGCACACCATCGTGACCGCAGCGCTGCAGAGGCAATATTCGCAAACGGAACTTATTTTCTGGATAACCCTCGTACTTGATTGATTAGCATTTGGGTTCGGGGCCTCTCAGCCCTGATGCACCTAGGCCTTGATTAGGACGGGCCCTTTGTGCCCCATATCGAATCATGGGAGCCCCACAACCCTACTGTAGTTAACCCTCGCACTTGTGCACCATCAAATGTGACCTTTGTTAGTCAATAAAATTTGTCACATTAGCTCTCGTGACTTGCATTTTGACTTAATTAGTAACCTGCAGGCTATTCTAATAAAATATAAACCACTGACTCCATGTAGCAGAGTCCTTGAGTTGCTAACAGGTCATCAGCTTGTCAAGAAATTACACTCATTTTATGAAACCCACAGGTTCATTACCACATTCACAAGAGCCCGCCGCTTGTCTCTGTCCTGAGCCAGATCAATCCAGTCCGTACCCCCCACCCCATTCTTGAAGATCCATTTTAACATTATGCTCCCATCTATGCCTGGGTCTTTCAAGTGGTGTGTTTCAGAAAGGTTTCCCCACCAAAACACAGTATCTACCTCTCCTCTCTCCCATACTTGCTACATGCCCTGTTCATCTCATTCTTCTTAATTCAGTCGCCCAAATGATATTTTGTGAGGAATACATATAACAAAGCTCCTTGTTTTGTAGCCTTCTCCTGTCTCTTGTTACATTGTCCCTCTTAGTATCAAACATCTTCCTTAGCACCATAATCTTGAACATCCTCAGCCCAGGTACCTCACTCAGTGTGACAGACCAAATCTCACATCCATACAAAAGAACAGGCAAAATTATAGTTCTGTATATCTTGATCTTTATACTTTTGGATAGCAGACTGGGTGACAAAAGATTCTGCACCAAATGAGTGCAAGCGTTTCCTGACTGCACTCTGCTTTTGGTTTCTTCATGAATGCAATTTTGATTTGTTAGAATTGTTACCAAATATTTGAACTGTTCCACCCTTTCAAAGGATTTATTACCTATCTTTATGTAGTGATTTTGTCCTCTATTCTGGTCTCAAGATGACCAAGTACTTACTTTTTGCATAGGTTTCTCAGCATTTACTTCTAGACCAATCTCCTTACTAGTGACTACAAAAGCTTCTGTGTTTTTCCCTATAGTATATATACACACACACACACGCACCTGATATATTAACATCATCAGCATAAAATAAAAGCTTATGTATACCATTTCATGTCAAGTCCTCCTGGTTTGCCTGAGCCCCCCTAATGGCAAAGTCTAGAGCAAAGTTGTAAAACAATGCATATTAAGCTTCTTCTCTTCTCAGGCCATTCCCAATAGGAAATGTGTAAGAGAAAAATTTATCCTACCCCAACTCTGCTATATGTTTCATTTAATACCTCACTGTTAACCCAACTAGCTTCATGCGGATATCAAACTCAATGAGAATATTGCACAAGATGTCCCTGTTAACTGAATCATAAACTTTCTTGATGTCTGTAGACAGATGATGCACTGCCCCATTTGTATTCCCATTTTTTCTGGAATATTTGTTGAATGCAGAGTATGTGATCAGTAGTTCATGTATTGCATCATAGTTCACATAGATGATCACCAGTAATTTTGTTGGCATATGGGGTTAACCTTAACAGAAGCATGTTAGATTCAATTTTGTATGTAGCTGATAAGGTGACATGTGTGGATCATTGCTTCACTCTGTTTTATCACCCTTCTTATAAAAAGGTACAGTGATTGATTCCTCCCACTGCTGAGGTGATTCCTCTTTATTCCAAATAGCATTAGTAAGGTTATGGATCCCAGAATGAATTGTCCTGCTTCCTGCTTTAATCAGATCTGCTGGAATTATATCATTACATGGTGATATGAATCTTAGAATAGCTGATGATGATTGAATCGAAAAGTAGGTTTCTAAGAGTTAATGTGACAAGTTTACTTACTAATGCAGGCTGTGTTTGATGGTGCAAAAGATCTATTTGTCAATACAGATAACTCAACAGGACACTTAATGTTAAAAATATTTTCTTATCTGCTGATGTTGTTATTGTCGTTGTCTTTGTTTTTGTTGATGATATGATTTGTTTATTTGTGAAGGGGGCAGGCACAAGGAAGGGAAATGGTAAGTGCAGTTGTGATGCCGGATATGTAGGAGATTTGTGCGATTCTTGTGCTCCTACGTACTACAAGTCATATCAAGATGAGCAGAAATTGCTCTGCTCTCTTTGCCACTCATCTTGCCAGGGACCCTGCACTCAGGCAGGCCCTAAAGGTTTGTAACTTTTAGAAACTTTGTAATTTTTGAAATTTGAAATGTAAAATTTGAACGATACATTGCTCTAGACCCATACTGCATTGTCGTTGCTGGAACACTTATAGAAGCTAGTCTATTCTCTGCATTTCAACCTTAGTGCTATAGTGCCTGAGTCTGTGCCAGCCTAGTTGAACTCCCTTTGGGCCAACTGAGGACTGATCCTAAGATAATTTAACATAAAGCACCATCTAATCCATCACCTGACTGAGGACTGATCTAAGGTAATTGAACATATAGCACCATTAATCCACATGTTCAATATCATTGTTGTAATGATCTGTAGGATAAAATAAAATAAAAATAAATAAATAAAATAATAACTTAACTTGGGGCTGATCCTAATGTAATTGAACGTGAAGCACCATCTGATTCATAACCAAACTGAGGGCTGATCCCTACATAATTGAATGTGAAGTACCATCAGATTCATAACCAAACTGAGGACTGATCCTTACATAATTGAACCTGAAGCACCATCTGATTCATAACCAAACTGAGGACTGATCCTTACATAATTGAACGTGAAGCACCATCTGATT
>Ga0123355_10001874_pt1 | contig 29502 bp, 18 predicted proteins | sample TergutEmb28metaG_3_FD_89872 | JGI IMG/M metagenome (GOLD analysis project Ga0123355, IMG submission 89872) | Embiratermes neotenicus P1 segment gut microbial communities from Petit-Saut dam, French Guiana - Emb289 P1 | ecosystem: Host-associated > Arthropoda: Insects > Digestive system > Gut ... | reverse complement strand
GGTGATGGTGGTGGTGGTGGTGGTGGTGGTGGCGGTGGTGATGGTGTTGGTTTGGTGGTGTTGTTGGTGGTGATGGTGGTGGTGGTGGTGATGGTGGTGGTGGTGGTGGTGTTGGTGTTGGTGGTGGCGGTGATGGTGTTGGTGGTGGTGGTGGTGGTGTTGTTAGTTGTGATGGTGGTGGTGGTGGTGTTGGTGTTGGTGGTGGCGGTGAAGGTATTGGTGGTGGTGGTGGTGATGGTGGTGGTGGTGATGCAGGTGGTGATTGTGGTGATGGTCGTCATCGTCGTCGTAATAGTAGTAGCAGTAAAAGTAGTAGAACAGCGAAACCACTGCTCCTCTGAACCCTTCCTTGCAATTAACACGAAGAATACTAACAAGCTTTACATCCTGATCATCCCCTCCACCACAGCAGAGGGTGCTTCTATCTACCGACCGGATATGACACTCCCATCTCCACATTTTCCTACAACTTCAAATCTCCGGAGAAGCGAAACGGAAACTGTGGTGTACGGGAACCAGCGTTTCTCTATCTGCCTCGAGCGTAATGACTTCACTGAACTGATTCTAACGGAACTTGGTTCGATACCTGTCTCACTTTTTTCTCTGTTCTTACTTTTATCTTACAATTTACGTACGATTACTATAAGGCCGCTGGAAAAATTTTAACACTAAAAGAATAAACTGAACCCAGCCTTCATTATGCAAAGAAATATAATTCTTTCGGACTAAACTAGACGATATAAACACTCGAGGTTTGATAGGCAGATTATAACTTTCGCTAACAGCTATTATTTTGACGTCAACACAACATTTCCACCCACGTACAGTTCCTAATTTTCCCATGTATTTTATTACGAGTAATCGCAAAAAATCAAAGCGATATACAGATTCTTCTCCTGGTACACTGCACCAACCTACACTCCACTAAACCTTACAAAAGAAGCAGTCTCTATCTCCAGTAACATTTCAAACATCAACGGATCCACTATTATCAAATAAATCACGATTTAATTTTATGTACATCCTATCAAATACACGAATCTATTTTCGGCACAGGCGTCGCCCAATGGCTCCTTTCGTAATAGACAGGCCGTTTTTCGCAATCATTAGTATTAGGCCCTAATTTCCAGCAATATAAGAATGACATTATACATAAAAATTCGAATCTTAGATGTTGTTCTCAGATTATATTGCAGTTAACATGTCAGGAACTGTAAAAATATCATACAAATACTAACGTATTCGCTGTCTTATTGCCTACAGATTTTCCATTCCTGAATTCAGAGGTAGAAAATTTCAGAGAAAGATTTGCTCTGCAATGTCAATAAATTTCCTTCCTACATAGAGTTACATGCAAGGTGACAGTAATCCCCTTCTTCACAGACGTGATATCAACATTCCAGGTCCGTTATGTTTATTCTCCTAATCCAGTGTCATGTCCATATGGACATTCATTTTCACATCTGGAGCACTCTCACCAAGTTTCTAATTTTAACCGCAAAATACATAGTATATGATAAAATTGCTAGGGTGAATTCAAGTGCTGTCTACAGTGACGTCAGAACAAAAGTTTTTAAGGTTATGTGACGTAGAAATGTCGATCGCCACTTGAACTAAACTCCAGTCAAGAGGAAATGCAACACAAATGACACGTTTGAGTGGCCGTATTGTACGTCATTGCTTGTAAACCTGCATTCATTCTCGGGAGGCGTCGAACTGGTTCTATATATGTATGAACCCAGAGACACCTAGTTTGAATCCTGGCTTACTTAGTTGCTGAAGTAATAAGTTTTGAGGATTTCCTCCAGCAGTCCTGGAGAAGACCACGATAGTACCTCGATTAGGTCACGACCACTTTCTTTCAGAAAGTATTCAACTGAAGGCTTAAACGTAAGCCTAACACTCAACCCCCTACACGGGCAAGTGTTACTGACAGCCTCGTGAAGTATAGTGCTTAAAATAAAGCGAAACCTGAAAACATCTCATTTCAATTTATTTTTGTTTATTTAAAAAGGTTGTCAGGAGGTCACAGCACATAACCGCGATTCGGTTTTAATCTTGTTGGCTTTGGATAAGTTGGAAATGAGAAGAAAAGAAAAAAATCCGTAAAACGTTTGAAAGGAACAGTTATTGAAAAATATTATGGATCCGGAGACATTCTATCTGTAATTTTCAACAGCCGCATTTATGATATCCACCGTTGTATAGTGTTGAGGAGGAAATGTTTTAAAGTTCCAAATAAAAAGGGGTTTCAGAATCCCATGCATAATCTGTTAACTACTGTCGATCCTGTAAAATGTGCTAAAATTTTTACATATTGATAAGAAATGAGAACCACAGCTTCGCACTTCAGTACAGATGATTCTGTTGGAAATAAATTATGACTATCCACAAGCCACTTCTCCATTAATTTCAACGAAGACAGATGGTGATAATTTGAGTATTTTTGTGATAACATTTGGAAGATAAAACACACACACGCATATACATACATACATACATACATACATACATACATAAATACATAATATTATATAATTCTCCACTCAGAGTCTAGCTACTCAAGTCTTGGCCGTCTCTTCAGGTTCCCGAAAATTCTTTAGTTTTTGTTTCTTATTTTCCCCTGTGAATCAGGATACATTCCAACAAATCTCATACTGTTTTCAATTTACTGTTTTCGTGGGTTTCAGGCTGTCTTGTTTATAGGAACGTACTAACATCTTGAAGGATTCTGCTTTCTCCATCTTCAAGAAATCTGTTTTTCGTTTTGAAATATCTCTTTATATATTGTAAAATATAAAGAAAAGACTACGAGTATTTTCCTTTATTTTCTATAATTACTTTCAATTGTTACCATTTTGTAAAACAAAAAGTCCTTCACAAAGCGCGCAGGGTCTGTGTGCGCGCTCTGTGTGTCTGCACACACATCCGTCCCAGCCAGAGTTGGTTACGCATAAAAGTGTAGCACAGTTGATACACAGAAAGCAAATCCGCTCAGTGGAAACTTTTCTGAATACATTTTCATCAGGCTCATATTTACACTGAGATAATAATTACGTGATGATGTACGTAACAAGGGGTAGCAAATACGTTTTGACTAAATGACAACAAAATACTTTCTGGTTTCAGTCAAACACAATATTGTATTTTATTTTATTTTTATCTTGACGACATGTTTCGATCAATTGACCATCATAGGTCATTTTTACAAAACGTAGAATCAGATTCATGCAGTGCAAATAGCATTCATGTAATAAGGGATCCATGAGACTTACAAATGTATTAAAATATTTAAGTAGCACACCAACATATACACATTTATAGTCTTCAATAAGCTGAAATTTACATTAAAACATTTAAAACGCTCCTACATATTTCGATCATACGATCATCCTCAGGGAGCATACTTTGTTCCGCTCTAAAGTTACAATTTAAAACACTCACTGAGTGTTTCAAACTGTAAATTTAGCAAGGAACAAACTATGCTCCCCGAGGATGATCATATGATCGAAACATGTAGGAGCGTTTTAAGTGTTTTAATGTAAATTTCAGCTTATTAAAGACTATATATGTGCATTTGTTGGTGTGTTACTTAAATAGACTACGAAATGCACGGTGTAACGATAAAGATAGTTAGTGCCCAACAAGCAAAACTATGCAGCAACTATAAGAACACCAGGCTAAAGTTACTAAAGTTCACTGAGTGTTTTAAACTGTAACTTTAGCATGATCGAAACATGTAGGAGCGTTTAAGTCTTTTAATGTAAATTTTAGGTTATTAAAGAATATATATGTGCATTTGTTAGCGTGTTACTTAAATAGACTATAAAATGCACAGTGTAACGATAAATATAATAAAATATATTAAAATAGTACAAAATGCACGTTTTATAGCCTTGATATATCAAAGTTTTTGTAATATTAAGCAATTGTTGGAAGCTGCAACAAAATGCATATATATTACACATTTAAAAGCTTTTCAATTTGAGTAGCATAATGTTTTGTTATTAAAATGTATGTAAGTGTTGTTTAGTCACAAGTTATTGCACATGATATAAAGCCAAGAATATATATATATATACTAATTTCGTTGCAGCTTCCAACAATTACTTAGTAATACAAAAACAATGATATATCACAAGCTATAAAAACATTAATTTTTACTATTTTAATATATTTTAGTACATTTGTAAGTCTTATGGAACCCAATATTACATGAATGCTATTTGCACTGCATTCATCTGATTATAGGTTTTGTAAAAATGCCCTGATTATGGTCAGTTGACTGGAACATGTCAAGACAAAGTAAAATAAAATAAAATAAAACATGTATTTGTGTTTGACTGAAGACCGAATTTATTTTGTCGTCTTTAGTTTAATAAACACAAAGGGATGTTCTCTACAATAATGTTTTGATTGGGGCAATATCAGAAAAAAAAAACAAAATCGAAAACACAGACCTATAGAATGACGTCCGAAAACAAAGCCCTTTATTGAAATGTATTACACCACGTTGAACTCTTCATTCACAATAAACAAAGAGCAATGTCGCATTCAGCTGTTGTTTAGTGTTGCTTAATATTCCAGCCTCTTAAAACCGGTGAAAATCATTACTATATAACAAACGAATAAACCACACGAATTCAATGTTCATTGTCATTAAGCACGTTGCAAAATATTTATTTATTCATTAACGTATATAAGCTCTCTAATGCATGCTTCAAAGTCGTATTGTATTCTAAATCCACTCAATAGTTTGCGATGCTCATGACGTTGGGGTGAATGAAAGTGCGAAAAGTCATTACTGTTAGTTTAGTATACAAGATCAGAATAGTGTGCACAGCCTCAGTATCGCGCAATTATCTTAGAAATCCTAAGACGTGTGGTAAAAAAAATACTGAACAATACAAAGTGTGCGTTTTACGCTCTTCTGTAAAGTCTACTTAAAATATCTTTGATTTCGATAAAAATTTATTTATTATAATCTTAGCAATTTACCAACTTAATGCACAAATTCTTATTTTATAATAAGTTTATTATATTCCTCTACATGTTTCGAGCACTGTTGTATTCATCATCAAGATGTCAAATTTTATTATACAGCATCTGGTATCGTCGCACAGAATGTAGGTATGAATGACACAAACGCAAACCCTTAACTTTCTTCTCATTCACACACCCACTAGAACCCAACACTCACTTCGTTATGTGTTTTATTGCAAACGCATTATACACTTTACTACACTATACACTATATAAAGCATATAATGCTGTGGCAATAAAACACATAACGAAGTGAGTGTTGGGTTCTAGTGGGTGTGTGAATGAGAAGAAAGTTAAGGATTTGCGTTTGTGTCATTCATACCTAAAATCGGTGTGGCGATACCAGATGCTGTATAATACAATTTGACCTCCTGATGATGAGCACAACAATGCTCGAAACATGTAGAGAAATGTAAAACACTATTATAAAAAAAAAATTTGTGCATTAAGTTGGTCAGTTGCTAAGATTATATTGAGATGCACAGTCAGCAAAGCATCAAAATTATTTATTATTTTTATATGAAAATATATTTAAACAAAGAGGATCCAAGATATAATTTTAATACCAATACATTTTACATCTGAGATGTCAATAACGTTTAGGTAACAACTTGGTAATATAAGCATTTTTCTCTTAAATGTTTTTATAAATGGGTTCGTGGTAACGGCTCTTACAAGTCGAAAATATTTATCACGTGTATTGTCAATGACCTTTTTAAATAACTACAATTTTGATAGACGGCCTCCCTTATGTTTACTTAGTATTTAGGCATTTACCTTCAAAAAGCGCGCAAAAACGCATGTAGGTCCTCGTGTAACGTGGTTGTTACAATTGCCCGAACTATACCGAATATAAAATATCATACCAACTGCTTGTAATATTCTCCAAAATCAGATTTAATTAAAATCTTCTCGATCCTTTTCCAGTTGTTACGTGAGGACAGATAAAAAGATAAAAATACTTAATAGGTGCATCCAGAGAGGTAAGTGGCTCCAAAACAAACAGATTCAAGGGCTGCAACTCTTAAATCTGAGGCTGAAATCTCCTGAGACTTCCTAACTCCTGGAACTGCATTAATGGGACGCGGTTACAATCTCGTTTCTTTCTACACATCTACAGGTGTTCATATTGTTATTTTATTTTATTTCATTTTATTTTTGCGCCTTTTATAACTTACAAGCTGATTTTTTAGATATAACATAATTTTGTTGGGTCTCATCTCAAAAACTTCGCATCGTCGTCATGCTTGTAATTATCAGCATACAGTCAAAACTACATACATGATACACGTAGAATATGCTCTGATCCACTTCCCTAATAAATTTTACTTGCTTAACTCTAATGGTTTATCTGTTACAGCAGTACAACTGCAAAGCTTAATAATAAATTCGCTCGGCCGTCATGTTGTTATTTTGCGTTATACAAAATCATAGCCATAAAAGAAACTGTATATTTTGTCAAGCTTTATTACCAAGCATAATTTCAGAAACTTAAAACAAGCATCGCTTCCGTCCCAGATTTTTCCGTGTGCGTCACATTATTACTGAACATAGTAAATTAGTAAATATAAATTTTGAAATTCCTTCAAAAGTACAAAGTTTCATGATAATGAATTTATAAAAAATAGCACAAAATTCAGTTTCACTCGATGTTTAACAATAGAAAGGCCGTTAGTACGACAATTCCATTGTCGAAGAGCGACAGCCCCGATCACAGTGGCCGCGCGTCCTAAGGTGTGGATCTGCTGCCGATCGCTTGCTGGGATTGTGAGTTCGAATCCCACCGGAGGCATGGATGTCTCTATCTTGTGAGTGTTGTGCGTTATCAGGTATATGTCTGTGCGTCGATCTTATCACTAGTCCAGAGGAGTCCTACAGAGTGTGATGTGTCTGAGTATGATCATGAAGCCTCGATAATGAGCAGGCCCTAGGTCACTATGAGATAATGCGAGATGGAAATAAAAAGTGGGACAGTACGTTCCGGTGTTACTGAAAGACTTAGAAAATGTGTCGATGTAGAAAGAAGACACGTTGAAAATTTAGAGCAGTCAATAAATCTATGTGTTCTCATATTAAACTTCAGTTCAAATAAGCTTCTAGTTTCAACAGACTTCTGGCCACCCTGGATATTTTTAGTCTTGTGTTTGTTTATTCTGCTGAAACAGAACTTCTCCACACTTCTTGCATCCACAACGCAGCGAATTGAAAATCCAAAGTCAGAAAGGATTTTTAAAATAAACAATGCGTACAAAGAAGTCCACATTTTTGTCTTCAAAACTGCCATTTAATAACCTCGCCAAACAACGTTTCATGTTCATAAATCCTTCAGTTTTTTCGGTCCAGCAGGTACTTTATGTACCTCCAGGTTCAGCAGTCAGAAATGCTACATTCTGCCCACTCACAATATTTCCATGATCTTATATATCTCTATACAAGTATCAATTTTTCTCCATATATCCTAAAATGAGTGGCTTCTTTTATAATCGGAAACAATGCGTTAAAGTGCGGCACGAACTGATTCTTTAAATATAATACATATTAGTTCCCGTCTTGAAAGTGTTCACGCATTTGCAAAGAAGTGATACTGGATCAAATCACTACGAAGTGCAATCCAGTCTACATTTTCAATCGTAATTCCTGTACGACACATATTAAGTACGTCTTCTTTGCAAGACTCGTAAGCCAGGTAGAATATAAATACGCAACTTCATCTCACTTAGATACCAATAAATATTCTTCTTACAGTAGTTATAGTCTAGCCCTACTGTGGTAATTCTACGTCTGGTACAGATTACCAACGTTCTGGAGCAACACACTGCCTCCATCTTCTGAAGAACTAACGTTATGTGGCATTATAACAGACAAGCAAGTAACAACCATTTTCACGGATGTAAAAACACAAACTATTAGACGCGACAATCCTCATTACCTAGCCAATTAAGTAACAAAACGCAGCATAGTACTTTTAGACGAACAAATACCTGTTCAGCTAGTGACGAATGCAAGCATAACGTGCATTACCATGACCAAAAAACCGCCACAATCCTCTATTCTCAGCCAATTAAATCCGGTCCAAACCCTCATATCCAGTTTTTGTAAGATCTATAGGATGAGCAGAAAGTCCCTGTCCATCTGTGCCTTTCAATATGCAGGAAGTGGGGAAGTCCCTTACAAAACACTTCAGGTGTCATACGTCACCTCCAACACACGCCCGCTGGGGTCATTATCAACACTAAGTCTAAAGGTTAGTACTGAATTTGGGCAACAACTCCTGTTGTGCTTGTTAATCAATAGTAACCAAATCCACACATACACAACAACCGAAACCGGTATGTTTTATTATTATAATTTCTGTGCCACATTTTCTGTGGTTCATTCGACCAATACCAGGTGCAGTATACCGATACGTAAAGGAGAAGTATGTTATAGAAGATGTCTCCCCTTCAAAATCAACCTGACAAAATATATTAATTCTCAATAAAGGAATAATAAAAACAAAATATGCAATCAAATTTGCAACTAAAATCCAAAGTGAAGTAGAGAGGCGTCTGTACGTTACAGCAAAGTCTAGTTGTGTGCAAATGAATCCTGCTACTAGCATTTTTGTTGCGACCTCAGTAGTGCAGTACTGTTAAAAAATAATCGATTTGTAAACATATTGGGACTGCTTAAAATTAATTTATAACAGAAGATAATTAAAATATGTTGCCACTTAAGTATTACTTTCAAACAGTCGGATATTCACAAATTTACCCCTAATAGTGCCGCAAGGCTTGACCGGATATATGACGATGACCCTGGCGACAACTACGATCATTCTACATCGGTTGCCACTGCCTTTACGGACCACTTGGCAATAATACTTCGGATAGATTTACACATCCCTGTGCTGAGACGTGGCAGGAACGAATGGAAAATTAACGCGCGGTTACTGAGAGACAGAGGTAGCGCTGAACGTTTCAAGACCCTCTGGGAAATGTGAAAGGGCAGTCAAGATAGATATGCCAACCTAAACCTGTGGTGGATGGAATACGCTAAACACAAACTCCGGAAATTCTGGCAGGCTGAGGGGAGACAACGTGCAGATGACATGAAGCTTCAAGAACATTTCTATGTTATATGCATATATGAGATCCTGGAGCATCGTGAAGCTACACAGGAGACGGCCACGAAGATTTGATATTACAAGCTTGGGAAACAGGATTTACATGCAGTATGCGCGAGGAGACTACAGGCTGGCGAAGGAAATGAGATTATCTTTGGCGATGAAAGTACATCGATATTTCAACTGGTACATGATATTAGGAAACGGACAAAACGCATGATCACCAGCCTACGTAAGTCGAATGGGACCAACCTCACGACACACTGAGAGATATGAAACTACATTGCCGCCTCCTACGCGTCTACGTATGCGATAATGACAACAGTGGAGGCCATGAAGAATAAGTGGGGCAGTGGGTTTCCCGAAGATTAACGCCTCACGCAAACTCGAGGCTGGCTCAGCCGATCACTCCAGAAGAATTACAGACAGGCAATAGACAAAGGTTCTCGGAACAAAGCCCCGGGAACAGACGGTGTTGTACATGGATTTTACGTCCACTTCTGCGATGTGATTAAACGGACTTGCTGACCATGTACAATTCGATCCTACGAAACAGAGATATCCACTCAGCGCAAACCCTTGGCAAGACTGTCTGTGTGCCGAAGCATCAGGGACCGCGAACCATGAAGGCCTACCGCGCATTGACTTTATTCAATGCCGATTATAAAATCTATGGGCGTGTTTTGTCGACATTACACGATCCTTGATGACATTCATTCCAGACAACACTGCTACAGACGGGAACGCACGATAATGGATGCGGCTGCCGGCATCCGCTGCGTCGTGGCCTATGCAGAGCAGATGCAACGCGCTAGAAGCATTCTGTCTTTCCGAACAGCCTTCGATAGACTCACATGACTATTTGTATCACATTGTCAGTGAAAATGGTTTTCGTGATACCTCGGTGGGAATCCTGTGGGTCCTACACAAGAATTCTATCTCCAGATGTGACGTGAATGGGTTCCTATAGGAGCTCCTTCAGATTGAATGTTCGGTACGACAGGGATGCCCGTTAAGCGTGATCATGTATGCTATAGCACTCAACCCCTTGACTGAAATATTGGAAGGACAACTGATAACGCACACGTCTTCAAAGGTATCCGTCTTTGCGTATGCGGACGACATCGCGATCATTCTGACGTCGAGACTGAAAGAAAAGCACTACACACATTCCAAAGTGTTGGAGGTGCCAGTCTCAAGCTTACAAAATCACAAGCCGTAACATTGGGCAGATGGAACACTGTCCATGGGGTCAATCCCTTGGACATTCCTTACTTATCAGAAGCGAAAAGATTTGGCATCAGATTCCATGGGACTATCGCGGGGACGACGGGTGCACTTGGCCCTCCATTGCAACTCACATACGAAACTTTATACGTTCGGCACGCCTACGTGACCTGAACCTTCTGCAGTGCGTCCGTTACGTCAACGTCTGCCAGTTCTCGTGATTATTGAGACACAAATATGTCCTACCAATAAGAGACGATGAGCTGCGTCGCATAAACAGTGCCATGTTTTCCTTCATATGGAGCGAAAGTATTTATCGGGTGCCATTGTCGACCCTGTATTTGGCACAGCGGGAAAGAGGGCTGGACGTAAAGGATACCAAAGCCAAATGCCTCACCTTGTTCCTTAATCGGTGTATCCAACTCCTCCACCGAGATGCGACACTTACAGCAGAATGGATAACACTATTGAATAGGACAGTCGCACCGGGCAGTCCTCCCAATATACGTTCAACACCGGCAGACGTCAAGTACCTATGGCTTTTCTTCGATAGATCTGCTACATCCCTTCAGTTATCTCTTCCGCCGCTGGGAGAGCCCCAGACTATACGCGCAATTGCCACTTTTTGGACAAGATTTGCCGTTGACTCGAATCCTTGTCAAATATCCAAATACCACGTGGGTAACAATTTAGGGAATAATAGTTTGTTACATATCTAGTATCTGTGCAAGTGAGTTTCTTTAGTCCTGACTTGATATTATGTTAGTACAGTAAGTGCATTGATAGCCAAAAGGTATCAAGTCTCAAATTTTCTGTATATTAAAAAGATCAGTCAAAAAAGGATTGTTAATCGACGAATAAAATACTTACGAAACAAATTTTCCTTTGACTACTGTCTACGTCATGCGCCCTACGACAGACAATGCGAATTGCAAATAACTATGGCATCTGATCCAAGACACCAATTGAAAACACATCACCCTCATACACCCTCGTACACGGGAGATGGCCGCGATTGGGAAGGTTACACATTACTATGAGAACCTCGGAAATGAAACGCAATAATACGCGCATATCTAAACCATCGACTTAAGGCAAATGGTGTGATAGATTCTCGAGCGGATGCGGCAGTTTGTTAAAGCACCCCTATGGGGAAGTCAAATTATCCCCGAATCGATTGTTATCCATGTGCGATGTCCAAGTCAATACCCTCCAACTGACTCATGCCTAAGCGTGCTTACTCCCATGCGCACGGATTCCATTACCGTGCCTTGGTAGTAACTTCTCCGAAGGTGCTCTGGGCTTTCTGGGAGTGAACAGGGTCAGTATCCTACGAAACCAAAGAATGGTTATTATTAACCTGTGATACACGATTTTCCACTGATCGTAAGCGAGTCAAAAGATCATTCTTGAAAATGGTATGTCCTCTGGGTGTTCGCCCCAGACGTCCAGTGAGGTGCTGAATGTGGGTACGGACTCGAGCACTTGCAGACGTACGATTCGGTGCAGAGGTATCTGCTAAACCTTCCAACTCCTGGACCTTCTTCTCGATGTAATTGATGTGTATATGAGGACCCTAATACAGGACACATGATATGTATAAAATATAAACGCGCGATATGTTAACGTGTTTTTATTATGTCTCAATTTTAAATCATAATTATATTTACAGAGCTCGATATATCTTGATCAAACGCTTCGATACTAGATGTTGTTATGCGTACGCCTCCTTACATTGTAAAAAATGGCATCAATGACGTTTTAACTAGTAATACGTCAACATCATATTACCCACAGTATTCGCATTAATATACTTGTAGTCCCTACTTTATATTTTTAACTTTGCATATGTTAATTTCATATATTAATATTATATTTCTATATTCCTTCGTATCGACGTCTCCCTGAGTATGGCGATTTATCGATGGAACACGTTGGAGTTTTCATGTTTGTGAATCATTTGTAAATCTATACACGTTCTGTGCATGTGTTGGTGAACATGAATGATTACAAGAACAATGCACAGAATGAATGACATTAAATTTCCAAACATACTTACGCAGGATTCAAATACTTCAAATTAATAATTCCAGGTTCTCACTCAAATACCGTAAAAGGCTATATTGTATGTGCAAAATGCTTTGATTTTCATCCGATCGCGCTTCACAGCCATCAGAGTTGCCACAGTGGAAAAACGGAGTCTCAAAGTCGTCAAAATGTGTCAATGTGTTAATTTAATGTTACAAATGTGCACTTAGAACACTTAGAAATCATTGTCAAGATATCTGTAAAAATCTTGTTATACTCTCACACACAAAGAAAACCATTAAATTCTATTTCACTAAAACCTAGTAGTAAAATTATTGTACTTATTCGCACACAGTTTTCACGCACATACGTCATGACATAATGAAACTCTTTGAATGTAGAGTGCACCTGTGTTCCAAGGAAAGTAAATTGGGCGCATTCGCGGACGACACAGCAGTATTTGCAAATCATGAAGACCCTACGATAGCCTCACTTAACCTTCAAGGGCACTTACACATCATCGAAAAATGGCTAAAGAAATGAAAATTAAGGTTAAAGAATCAAAGTCATCGCACATAACGTTTACCCTCCGGAAAGGCTGCTGCCCCGCATTTAACATCAACCGAACTATCATACCTCAAACAGAAGTAGTAAAATACTTAGGACTACACTTCGATTGCAGGTTAAATTGGAATCGCCAGAAAAAGAAAACAAACCGACTTAAAAACAAAAGAGATCAATTGGTTAACAGAAAAAAAATCCCATATATCTATAGAAAATAAATTACTAATCTACAGACTGGCAATCAAACCGATATGGAGCAACGGAATAGAACTGTGGAGTTGCGTCAGCAAGTCCAACACAGTCATGACGCCAAGATTCCAATCCAAAATTCTCAGAGCCATAGCGAATGCAATCTGGTATATAACAAATCATAATCTACATACATACTTCAACATCCCTTACGCAAGTGACGTCATCCATGAAAGAATCAATAAACATCACAACAAACTGGGAGCCCATCCCAGTCCACTATTACAGCCAGTACTATAACCTATAAACACTACGAGACTAAAAACATGCTGGCCTTTAGACTTGCAAGGCACGTGCGGTGACATCGCTGGATGAATACCCTACCAGGTCATTGTAATACATGGTGTCGTAGCGTACTGTGTACAATAATCACATTAGCTTATAGATGTTATTCTTTCTGATTGTTAATAAATAATAATAATAATAATAATAATAATAATAATAATACAGCCGTGTGCAGTAAAATATATGATTGAGCACTAGCTGCATTCACAATCATGGAACAGAAGATATTCTTCTTTCTTCCCTTCTTTTCTTCTTGCTGCCTTTTAATGTGAAAATACAGAGTGACGGAAAGGAAAGGGCCCTAGAGACAAAGTTTGGTAAACATGAAATGAACTGTAGGCAGAGTGGGCAAAAAATGAAAATCGTGCAGGTCTTTTGAAATCCGCGATGAGGCAAGCAGAACTGGCCCCAGTGGACTTGCAAAAATGGACACGGGCAGATTGAATCAAGAATAGATAGTCTCAGTGAGATGAACGTCTTTTTTGCTGACGTTAATATTGATGTGACAAGCAGTGACAGCTCCACGTCTCGTGGAAGAACACAAAACCAAATAAATCTTCTATAAAAAGAATGTTTATTACATACTATTCGTACGTACGTACGTAATAGATAACAATTACACTAACGCCGATAATTATGATAAAGATGATAAATAATTACATAGTATGGAATGGGGAGAGAAAAACTAAAGCACCAGAACTTGAAGAAGAGTATTCAAAACTAGAAGAAAAGGTGGTATGAAAAGTATAGAAGGGAGAAGAGGATTAAGCAGGAAGAAAAGCGGAACCACGACATGAAGGAGGATTGACATAATTGGAACAAACAGTAGAGTTAAAGCAGGAAGAGTGAAAGAATGTTAACGGACGAGAAGAGTAGACGGAGTAAAAGAAAAAACTCTCGGACTTCAAGAAGTGTAGCAGAATGTGCAGTACCGAAAAAAAGAACAGAGTTGTAAGAGGATGATAGAAAGAATAGTAAGAAGCAAAACAAAATTATTAAGAGAAAGTGAAACTCCGACAGCCTCGAAAGACAGTTCTGATATTCACTTCCCTCCGCTGACTAAGCAACTTCTGTTATCCTATCATTAACAACAGCTCGGTGTGTTGAAAAACGAGAAACATTCACACGTTGTTCAGAGTGCAGTCGTGAGCTTCGCAGTAGTTTGGATGATACCAGCTTAAAGCTTGAAAACATCCAGAGTTTAAATATGTAAATCACCCTGAAACTGCCTTTATTTTCTAAGCTGGAACTCCATTGTAGTAAATTCATAATCTTTATGGACCTATTTTTAAAATCGTCTTTTGCCAAGACGTGGCGGTTTCACAAGGTTTATAATTCCGGCACCCTCGGACGGCCTCAAATTCGGTAGCACCAGGTACTTTATATGATTTATTGACATATTTTATTACATATTACTGTGCATCTTTAGAGCGCCAAAATTCAACGGTAAATTACCGGAATGGCCATGTGGAGGGAAGAGGATGTGAAATTGGCGTTTCGAGATTTATTTCAAAGAAAATGTTCTTGCGAGAAACCGCTCAATCTTTCAACGTACCAAAACGTTTACTGCATGATAGTTTGGCAGGCATAATAAACCGAAGTGAAACGGAAATGGTGTTGGCGTTGTGCAGATTTGGAAATACTTTTTCGCAAAAGGCGCAATCACAAATGATCAGACGCGTTATAGAACCAGATGTTTATCTGTTGCCTTCAAAAGGAATGATTCCTTTAAATTGGTAAATGACTTGACCAAAGATATGCATATTCTTCAACGTTTAAAAATTACGACAAGCCTGCTGGGGGAAAAGAATTTTCATTTATTTTTGTTTAACAATTATGCGTCTTCAGTTATACTTACGAAATGCGAAATCAACGAGTCTAAAGACAGCAGCTCCTTTCTAAATTAACGTACGACCCTCAGCCTGCAGGGGTAAAAAATGTTCAAGACTAAGTCAATAATATTCGTACTTCACACAGAAGCATTGTTCAGGACACGGCAGAATTCCTAAGGAAAAATTATCACTTTCTGATGGCAGACAGCATAGACTTATCTAAGTAAAACATTAGGTGCTAAAGGTAAAATACGGGTCTGAAGAACTTTCAGGACTGAGTTAGAAAATAAACAAAAAAGGCAACACTCAAAACAACAAAACAGTCAAACCTACAACCCGTCAATAAAATTAAAGCATATGCATTTATTTAATACGCCGTCATGCAAAACCACTGTCAATAACTTACAGTGGATAGTGTTGCTGCATGATGGTGTATTAATTAAATGTACAGACTGAACTGCACAAGGTCCGTGTGTCACTTGGAATTAAAAAAAAAATTAAAGTTCATATGTAGAAATGGTGCTTGTAGGGGAAAGTCGCGACGGAGGCAGAAGAGGCAAGACTGTTTGTCAGTTTGGACAGTCATCCACTGAGGACTGGTTTCAATGGAGGCCCACAGAATTTTGTTGCACTTAAAGAAATTTCTGTTAACCACGTGTGTGATCTCTGCAATTGCGTTTATGTTAATTGTGATTTATTGTATCTTATTGTTATGTTCGGGGTTACAGGAAGGGATTTAATAATTAAAAAAGTATATCTTATATTTGGTTTCTTCTAAATTCAAGTTATTTTATCTGTCTTTTCTCCATGGTACGACAGCCACTAGTGTGCCAGGGTTTCCATATTATCGAGGCTTCACCATCACACTCAGACACACCACACTCGTTAGGGCTCCTCTGGACCAGTGATCAGCACAGACCTCTACCTGATAACACACAACACTCACAACAGACAGACATCAATGTTCCCGACGGGATTCAAAGCCGCAATCCCAGCAAGCGAGCGGTAGCAGACCGCAGCCACTGAGATCGGCTACTTTATCTGATTATACTACGTATAATAGTAAAAATTTTGTCCCTGACTAACATGATTTTATACGCATATTGTTAAGTTAATTTTTACTTAATTATAACATTATAATATAGTAGAAAACGAACACGTCGAGGGTTACTAGAATCTCTCGTATGTCTGCAAATCTGGGACATGCGTAATGATAACGATCATGACAAAATCAGCTAACACAGAAATTCTATGCTTTACATGAGCAAGAAGACGGAACGAGATACTGAAATCCTTCGACCGCTTTACTAAACGCGCGTAGAAGCCACCAAATGTCTTTAAGATTGTAACAAATGATAGCTGTCGAGGCTGAATCAGCTCCGCGTCTGCTTCGTGGCTTAGAGCGTGCTGCAGTGTTTTGTTTACCCAGCACGCTGAGCGCCTTCAACGTGTGAATGATCCCACGATGTCTTCTAGCCATAACTGAACTAATTTACGGCCAAGACAAGTAACAAAGTAGCGCCGTGACGCCGCGGCATCCCTTCCATCAGAAGCGTTTAGCAGCAGGATTACGCGACTTTGATACAAAAATGGTAAATGTATTCTTTTATGTACTTGCAGACTATTGAAAGACACTCTTAGTAGCTCAGAATACAACGTGTTAAATGATAGGTAGAATGGTTAAAGGTGGTCTAGAAAGGATTTGAAAGGAAGATATTGTGGTGTAATTTGGGGCTTCTGTTTTGGAGTTCGGGGAACTGGAAAAAGGCAAATCTGGGTAAACATCTTTCGGAATTTAAAGAAAAACCTCTCATTGTTCCTGCTCTCAAAAACCATGTCGCAAAGATATATGGCGTAATGACGTATTTTTCCACGCATTCTTATATTCGGCACTGTATGTTGGACAGTCACCAGCTTCACGTCCTGGCTGCTGTGTCCCTTACATCCATTTCATAGAAAAATATTTCCTTTCACCAGAACTGCATTGGCCATTGCGCAGAAAATGGGTCCTTCACCTGCCTTGAATCATGCCCGAATTCCCAGTCACCCTTAATCTGTCCCCATGGTATTCAAACCTAGGGCTCTGCAGTGGTCTTCCTGTGCTTCTTTAAAACTAAAACAGTAAATATAGTTCTGTTGTTCTTTAAGTGAATTTTGACTTCTCTCCTCAGTTTGTTCCTAATCAGCGATAACTTAACTTTCAGCACCAATCAACAACAACAAAATTGGTTCTTCATAAATGTGCTTAAATGTTTTATTTTTACAATTAAACATTTTTTGATGATTTATTTCATTTTTGCACCCAATAGTACATTTTCTCCATGCCGTGGTTCCGCACAAATTCATACTTGATCACAAGGGTTCTATACAAATTAGGAATTTGAATACTACTGACCCAGCTTGAAGAAGCAGTAAATGGACATACATATTAACGGAAAGCGAAACCGCCTGTAACGGTGAAAACTTATCTTCCTGCAGCAGCCGATATTTACAAGGACAGTCGGGAAATACACAATGAGGTCTTCGCTGTTCTGGAATGTTGCGCAGGGATGTTTGGTAGATTGTTGTCGACGTTTCGGTACAACGCATCGGTATCATTATGGAAGACCATGCAGTTCAACAAAAACATTCCAGAAGAGCGAAGATTTCAACTTTGCCACAGCAAAGCCTACCACCTCGCCAAAAGACTTAACTTTTTCCGAAGGTGCACAGCAATTTCAGAGCATTTAATAAAGTTTTAATTTTGAGGAGCTGTATCCTGTGAAATATCTTTGAATATTATTCCCTTATCTACATCCACGTTTCACGAAACATTTTCTCCCATGAATTCCATTTTTATGAAAACTAAGTTAGAAGGATAAAGTAGGCAATCCATGTAAATGTATATTTTGAAAAGAAGCGTTGGTGCAAAATTTGTTTCAAAAATCTTAACGACAGTACAACTCGCAAAGCCTCAACATAGATATCAGGTAGGGGAAAAATTAAAGCATTTTATGTGATTCAGCAACGTGCCAAAAATAGCAAAGGACTGAGTAGTTATTTTTTGTCTGTGGCGCAAGAGCCCAATTCGGGACTAGGCCGCCTCACTGTTTAGGTTTCTAGATAACATGCAATTAAACACGCGCACACACACACACACACGCGCACGCGCGCACACACATACACACACACATACACACACACACACACAGGCACACACACACATACACACACACACACCACTCACACCACACACAAACACACACACACGCACGCACACACATACACACACACCACTCACACCACACACAAACACGCGCACGCGCGCGCGCACGCACGCACACAGGCACACACAGGCACACACACACACCACTCACACCACACACAAACACACACACACGCACGCACACACATACACACACACACCACTCACACCACACACACACACACAGGCACACACACACACACACACAGTAGGTATCCTCTGAACAAGTTATCAGCTCGTCGCAGAGGTCGCTGCCTGCACAACACACAACAAACACAAGAGAAGAACCTCCATGCCCCCCAGCGAGACTCCAACCCACGATCCCAGCAATCAAGCATCCGCAGACATACGCCTTAGACAGCAAGACTGGCGGGATTAGCGAGTGGGGAGTTAAGGCTTATCTAACATTTAGCTTAGCCACATTTGGCTAAGCTAAATGTTAGATGTATAAACACGGCCAACTTCTCGCTGCGACCACTTTACCCCAGGGTAAAGAATCCCCTTGTGTTTGGCAGCAGTGCAAGTCTGAACCAGTGGTTGCCAACAGAAATATGTTGACCATATACGAAAATAAAGCCTTGTCACCCAGCCAGTTATGGCGCACGTTATACAATTCCTTCAACTGCTGCGGCTCCTACACAATGAATATACAACTTATGTACATTGAAAGGCGCAAAAGCTCTAAATATTGGTGCGCTTTTCTGAAATCCGTATGTAAATCGTATTTCAAGACGGACAGTAGGCAAATGGCTCATAGTTTGGTATGACAACAGCCTTTTGTACTCACTACGGTAAAACGTGAGGTTTGATAGGAGTAAAGAATTTACTGGACAGCTGCTTAATTATGACAGCAATGAAGAATACCGTCCTCTTGGATGTGACAACCTAGCGTTATCTTCCAGAAATTTTCCGATTTTCTTCTTAGGAATGGCTGCGTGTATCTTCAGGGTAGAATAGTGAGAACGGAGACAGTCCCTTCACCCTAAACGTCCGCATATTTCTATCACACTAGCAGACACCACGTCCTGGAAGAAGACAATCTTGACTTCCACCTTTCTGATAACCTGAAAACTCACATAGCCATGAGTTCGCCTTGCTGTGTTATTTCCTCAGGTAGGAGGCTATATAGTGAGGTATGCTACAACGAACGAATGCTACAACGAACAGTTTTCATCAATAAAGTCAGGATGCTACAACGAGCGCGGAGGAATACTATCGGCCGACGTAGCACGCGCGTGCACATGACGTGTCGCGCCTTCCCGCTTTGATTAGAGTGTCACTCATCATTTTTTTATGTTTGTGTGACCGTGCATCATTGAAACAATAATATAAACAGCCAAATAGATGCAACAATAACAGATTTTACTGATAATTACAATCACCTTAACATGCTTTGGGCGATAATTGCGCCCATCCTCAAGAGTAGTAGACTGTGTTTACAGCTTGTGGTATAATACACCGGCGATGCTGCCTGCCGGTGACAAGAATGAGGTGTTCCACCTCATTCTTGTCACCAGCAGACAGCATCGTCTTTGCATTACTCGTATACCACAAGCTGTAAACACAGTCTAGTGCTCCTGAGGATGGGCGAAATTATCGCCCAAAACATGTTGAGCTGATTGTAATTATCAATAAAATCTGTTATTGTTGCATCCAGTTAGCTGTTTATATTATTGTTAGTCATCATCTTTGTTATCGTTTGTAAGGTTCAGTTATCAGTTTTTTCAGTTATCTGCTTATTTGTACAGCATATAAAAGTTAAATAAATTCATTTTATATTATTTTTACACTTATATTTTTTATTTTGATTTATATATTTTTTTTTTGTTTAAATGATTGTGTTGGATGGTAACTTTGCTCTAGGCGGTGGACCTGGAAAGGATTACCCTTACATACATATATTTCGATGTACGCTAGAACGAACAGATGTTATAACGAACGAGGTTCTAGAACCAACTACGTTCGTTCTAGAATAACCTACTGTATTTCATGCCCACTTACCAAACAGGTACAAATATAAAAACGTGTAAATTGTCAGAGATGTTGAGCAAGAACCTACGACCCTCACAAAACTAATCCCCACGCCAACGCTGCTACAGTAACTGTCACCAATGTGACACCTAGCAGAATACATAAAGCTTTTAATGCCTGCGGATTAGCCTCCTGGTTTCTACTCAGTGATTCGAGACACGCCCTGCTTCCTCGGTTCAATGGTTTACAAGAGTGATGCCAACTATTTATAATTCGATGGATTACAGACGGCATATAAAGGATGAAACGTGTCATGTATCAAAGCATTAATCACATCGTAAAATATTCTAACAGACGGTGCAATCAGTAGGTCGCGAGCTGCTTGATGCTGTTCAGAAAACTTTCTGTTTGGTTGTTACTGTACGACAATTTTGTTAGCTCGGAGTGTACAGTTTGGATGGTAGAATGGTTAATAAAGGCGTGTAAAAGGATGTGGTCGTGTGGTATCTCGAAATGCGTCAAAACCTGAATGAAATGACAGAGAAATACCATGAAATTTCACAAACATTAGGCCCTATCATAGTATCATTTCGGTAGGGAATGTTATCGAGGATTATCGCGTTGGTGTATAACAATCTGATCAGTTCTACTGGATTCTGACGATCGCAGACCTATATTGCATTTAGCAGTGCTAGCCTTCTGGACTCGTGTCACCGTCTGGTGTTCAGAAAGTAACACATCAGGCCAGTCACTGGATTTGTTCAGGCAGATTGTTGTCTTTGACAATGTGGCGCCACCTAATCTTGTAGGACCTTGCCTTTTTCAACAGCACGGTAACTGGATAAGTCGAGGGTGAATAAGAGTATATAGACCGGGTGAATCTAAAATTTCTCTTTCTCCTTAGTTTTATTTCTGCGATTTTATTTCTCGTATTTTCGTTGTACATTTTCTATTATCGCCTGCGAACCCAATCTGCTGTTATGTGCATATTGTGTATACACATATAGACGTAATTAACTAGCCTAGTTTTTCTACTGATTAAGGACAGCCCTTTCTGTCAGACACAAAAGAGCTTCTCCATCTTTTTACCTGCGGACTGAAACAGAACCCTTTGCCGAAATTCTGTGCTCTGCTTTGAGAATAAGACCGTGGAGAAGGACAGAAATCGAATAATCCTAATTTTGTGATCCATATTTTGAATTGTTCAACCCAAATTTTTTTAAACCGCATTTCTTCGGAAACTGGTTTTTTTTTCTTTTTTTTTTATGGTGTAGAGTTTGGAGTGTTGTTCCACACGACGACTTAGCAGCACTAGAATCAAATCTCGACAACCGTATGAGAGTTTTAATGTTCTCACGGCACTGACAGTGAAGACTACTGTATTTGGAATGTTAGTCTGACAGGAAATATACCGGCTTTCGAAGAAACCTGCCGTCTCTTTCATCAGGTTAAATCTAACATCCAAGAGGACAAGCTGTTACCGCACTAAAATGCCATGGCACAAAAACCTGTTCAGTGATCTGAGGTAAACCAGCACGAATTCTTAATGTTGGAACCGCAATAAGACATGGAGCTCCATGGATGTAAGGAATACAACTTCATGCAGACAGGCTCCCCGCCTGTCTGCATGAAGTTGTATTACCCCACAGCCCGAACAGGCACATGTCAGTCAGCCCAAAGCGCTTGTCGCTAACAAAGCTTATCATGTCTTATTCACTACCAACAGTCCTGTAAGGGGGATGGCCAGAGGGTTGGGGAGGAAGCTTAAATTGCGAGCGAAATGTGGACGGGGTTATACGGGAGACTTGCTTTTGTGGCCTGGTTGTAGAAGGGAACGTCATTAAGCCTCACACTACCCCTAATTTACCCTTTGAGAAACAAACTTAGATCCTTGTTTATTGGATAGAAGAAGGCTGTGTGATCATTAGGGTCGGTCAAGCAACAGTGGTTACGAAGGGAAACGCTGCAACACTCCAGGCACATCACATATTATGTAACTTTTACAGTTCCCCATTACACACCACTCCGCTTGATTTGTTTCCGCATGCCCCCCACCCCCCACCCCTCCATCACAATATTTTCTTTTATTTAAATAACGCTGTTTCTAAAAGTGTTGTTAATTTTTAAATCTATTTAACTCCTTTAGGGGTGACGTTCTTCTAATTAACATTTAAAAATGTAGTTCTTACCGCACAGAAAACACTACTTCTCCATTACAGAGTCCAACTGTTTGATGGTACTTAAGCTATTAAGCATGAAAGGTAATCTGTTTTATATATAAGGACTCAGTGCGTACCGCATAGTAAACACTCACCACCTCGGTTATAAAAAATAATCAGGTGACGTTATGTAAGGCAAAACTTGCAGGTTGCTCCGAGATCCGTACTAAACGCATAAACACAATGTGAGCACCGTATCGCTCATTTGCGAACAGCGTCACAACTCAAAATTTGGCATTTTTGAGTTACTGGTATAGAAAGAAACGTTTACAGATGCACTTTTAACAGGTAGAATGTCATAACGCAATTTTCAAAACTCGCTGCTGGAGAGCAGTTCTGTCGTCGTTGCACTCATAGAAAATTATAGCACTTCAAAATATTTAAAAATTTCTCCTGAAAAACCACAGATTTTGAGATGTGACACTCTTGTCCCAAATGAGCGATATAGAATCGTGTAATGTTAAACTTGGTGGCACGTACAGTAACAGATGGGATTTACAAGGTTAATCAAATTTTGTCACTGTTTATCCTGGCAATTCAGAAACGTGTAAATTCTGTATTGGCAAAATGCAGAGCTATGGATCTTTAAAGCCGTTGGTACCCCTCTGTATTTGTGGATTAACGAAATCCTATGTCTAATATTACAACTAATACTGTGTACTGAAGTGAGTATAAAAGATGTATTACTTGGATTAAATAAGAAATATTTGAATACGGTGAAAAGAAGCAAAACTGATCTCGATAATAATTCAATTCAGTTGAATTTATTAAGGTCAATGGTTAACAGCGCAGGGCCAATTACTAAACCAGCACGAATATATAAACACACAAATGTGCATAAAGCCGTGCTGGTTTAGTAATTAGCCGTGCGCTGTTAATCCTGCACGCAACTAAATAGAATTAAATTAAATTAATGCCGTGATCAGTTTGTCCCTTTTCCTTCCTCCACATTAAAAATATTCCTTCATGGATCTTATGTTTTTCTTTATTTACCATGAGAAAGCCTGCGGCAATTTAAATAGGAAAAATCAATGGCATATTAAAATAAGAAAAATCCTAGCAAGATTGCTACTAGCCATCAACAGCTTAGAGAAATACAACAATAAGAATAAAACTAGAGGATGGATATGTATGAGAACCAAAACACGTCAGCTACGGAACGAGACAAGCCTGCGGTCTCTCGCCAATTCTTTTTGAAATGCATAAAAATTATTAAAAGAATGGAAAGCCGTTGGCACAAATGGAATTAAATTCAGTAACAGTGAAATTAATTGAAACAATTCTATACATAGTAGACCAAATAATTACACAAGTATGTGTGTATATATATATATATATATATATATATATATCAAATTATTCACACTCAAAACCATTTTTTATCAATTTATTCACGGTTACACGTTTCGGTTTTAAATGAGAGCCACTGTCAGGCCTTTTATGAACATTGACACAGGAAATGCTATATACTTCATTAAGAATGTGAAAGTGGAAATTCCATCTTACATTTCACTCATAATGTAGAAAAGGAAAACGGAATATAGGCCGCCCAAGAAGAAGATGGAGAAAACAAGATCATCTGAAAGCAAATGAATTACATAGGAAAGGACGTTCGACCCTTTATCCACAACGTTCATGATGATGATGTTGATGATGGTGATGATGATAATTAATCTTAGTAATGCATATTTTCATGCAGCATACTCGTTTCAGTATAATGTATTCGTCAGGATTCAGTTAGCCTGTAAATAGACAGGAGTTAGTTCATATACCACCTGCTCTAACATTCAAGATCTGTAAATTTTGCTCATACATAACATTTACGTATATCTAATTGTTATGATAATGAAAGAGATAATGTCCGCACATAAATAAAGTTGGTTAATAAATAAATAAGAACTGCTGACACAACTAACTCTGGTACTTTCTATTGTAGAAACATGCCTCGAACTTAATGGATCATCATAAGGCCAGCATTCAATGACACTTTAAAAAAATGTTACATTCCGTTAGCTAAAATGAGAACTAATTTGTCTAATTAATATACAATTAATTTTTAAAATGCCTCTTTTAGCTAAAGCAATTTTAAATCTTGTCTTTTTAAGTGTTACTGAATAGTAGCCTAAATATTTTGGTACAATAAAAAGTACCAGAGTTAGTTTTATCAAGAGTTTTCATTTATTTCTCAACTCATTACACAAGAACACAACGAGCTTTATAACTATGAAATTACAATAAAATTATTATTCAAACGAAATACATAACATTTTAGACTATCGACAATGACCAGCCATAGAAAGGCAAATTTGTTCTTATGCTAAATTAAACACCAGACCTTCAATATTTACGGAAGCATTCAGGTGTAATTCTACGCGTCAAAGACCGTATATATGCTATCACCTGCAGTGTGTTCTCAAATAAGTATCATTTGTATTCATCTCTAATATCTGGATTACACTTCTATCTGCTTTCCTCAGAAAGGCATTACTAACAATTGTGCATCAAAGTGAAGTCAACCCAGCAACATAAACTCTGCGCAGACACAAAATCCTGCCACTGCACATGATTTCCATTTGCACAGCTTCTAGGCCGGCTCTGGGACCCAACTAAACTTCCATAGATTTTCCTCCAAAATAAAGTGTCCGGGGTTTGAAGCTTATCTTACTCCTCCATCCATTGCGAGGCCCAGTTCATTTTCACTCCCAGATACGCCTCCATGGTGTGTTGTTTAACCAAAAACAAGCGCAGTATAACATTTATAATTCCTCCAGGCTCAATGGACACAAACATCTACCCTACGTTATCGGTATATTTGCGTTTGGCATGTCGGAAATATCAGAGTCGCTACTGAAAGACGAATGCTGTTTTGACATGTAGGCCTGCAGGTCAAGGCAGCTGACGGTTGGAACTGTGCAAAACACTGGGATGATGAACTCTGTGCGATCGGAACACCGTTGCAACGCTAAAGAGACTGCTTAACGACGAACATAATAGGCATACTGCATACCTTAACATAAGATGTGAATAAGCTTCCAAAGCAATACAGCATCATGCGCAAAGCAATGCACAAATCTGCCAGGTTTCCAATATATATATATATATATATATATATATATATATATATAATTCGGAGTGACATTGTGAAAATATTGTTATCCCTTAAAGTCACAAAATAAAATAAGTTGCATCCAATACATATAAAAGGTAAAGTGATCCCGTTACAGGTCCGGTGTGGCCCAGACGGTGGGTAGAAGCATAGCTTTACTCTTCCATGACCGCGGCGCTAGAAGGGGGTGAGTAGTCAGCAGCACGCCCCGGCCGCACTTTACCCCCGGGAAAGACTCGGTACCCATTTTACAGGAGGCTGGGTGGGCCCCAGGGCAAGTCTGGATGGGCGGAAAATCTCGCCCTCCCCCCCGGGATTCGATCCTGGACCGTCCAGCCCGTAGGCAGTCGCTATACCGACTGAGCTACCCGGCCCACATCCAATATATAGAGCATGTGATTATTAAAATAATTTATTTTTAATTTACAATTGTTTAATTCTTGCTCTGTGCTTGCCGGTCACAAAGCAGTAGAAATGAACCGTCAAAGTACAGAGACATTCATTTGGATTAATATCATTCTTTATTAATTCTCCGACACGGTGCGGTCTTCATATGACCATCACTGGATGGAGTGCAACAGGACTACGAAGTCACATCAGTTTCTGTTCGTTGTGTAATCTCGTTGTAATCTTCCTGCTGATATTTGTACATATAAAAACCGAAACATGCTGGAGAATTAATAAAGACAGGCGTAATTGCGAATTCCTGTGTATTTCAATGTCTCATTCACACACAACCGAGAATTGTTTGCATTTGGAAAGTTCTCCCGAAGTGTCGTGTGGAAAAAAAAAATGGGGGCGGAAATTAGGATGACTGATTATGCTCTGTTTTCATTTACAAATTAAAATCCTGAAATTTTGAAGACTTCCCACCATATTTTCATGCATGTACCATTGCTCCAATAAACTCCCTTACCCTTACAGTACACTTTGCCTTATTCGAGGAATTTACAACGACAAAAACGAATTCTTCGAAAGCAGTAGTCTCAAATAAACAATTTAGAATTCCAAACCAAAGGAACGTAAACTTCCTTCTATAAATAGTTTTATAGCAACGGCAGAAATATCCACGGGGCTTTCAGTCGCACTTTCTTGTCTGTTATATACAAAACTGTCATATTTCTCCAGCAGCCTTTCTGAAAAATCCATAATCTTCAACTGTTCAAAATATTTCAGTTATTTTATGGAAAATGGATCCCTTGCGTATCTTCCGGTGACACAAAATGGTGGGTGAGTAGATTTCTTAAGCAAATGAAGGACTTGTCTTCTTAAAGAAAACTCCTCTCATGAAGTTTAGTATTTAGTCAGTCAGTAGGTCGGTGGGCCGATCAGTCTTTCGGTCAGTCACTCAGGCAGTCAGCGTTTCAGTCGGTCAGTAATCAGTTATATTACTATGACCCCAATGAATCATTTCCTGAGTCAAGTAAAATCAGTAAATATCCCCACGACTTACTTCTTTGTGATACATTTTAATATCATTCCCTCAAGTGTATTCAGGTCCCCAAGCATTCTATTGACAGTTGTCGTCGGTAATATTTAAAATTGTAAACAAGTTTCTGCAATTCAAAGGTATTTTTCCACTATCAATTAAATCCGCATGGATAGACCTGCCTAGTTTTGACGGCGTGTCCTGCTATTATTAGAAAAGGAGGCATCAGTTCTGTGCACTAATTTGTCCCACGTGCATCTTCGCCTATATTTTACATCTGCTCTGCAATCAGCTCCAATAGCCTGGCCTCAACCAAGCAGATATCCACAAGCCCGTGAGTCCCTGCGGCAGGTACAACGTGATATGACGCATGAATACGAAATGCAGTATGGGAAGCGTTACAGTTCGAATATGGGTTACAGCACAATTTCAAATCTCACAGTGGAAACAGTTACACTGTGCGGCTAGTCAATTAGCATGTAAATGCATGGTTATTTCTGTGCAAGTTCTGAAACAGTGAACAGTGCCACGACGGCAAAACGCTTAGGCTGTGACGTCCTTTTGAACCATGCCATTTCACGGCTCTTGAAATATCAATGTAAAATTGTTGAGCATCAATTCTGTTGCATAAAAATTTTCTGTAGACTTGCAAGACTTTTTTGTCCCTATAAATAAAAACGCCTAATCTCAACACCGCCGAGTGCTGTGTGCACTTCAGTAGAAAACATAAAAATTTTATGGTCCTCATGTACACTAAGACAGCTAAATTAGTGCAGCACCGACGAGTCAGACATTTATCGCCACGATTTTTCTTTCATGTTTTTAACTCCTGGCAACTTCATTGTTTCACGCTACCGAAACATAACCAACGTGCAATTGGACAGGGTATCAATTATCAGAGTTTGATAGGCAAGGATGCATGAATTAATGTCAAATGGTATTAAAAGATTATTATATTATGTGGCCTTAAACCACAGAAGTGTGAGGCACTCATTTATTTTGAATCCTTTCCAAATCGTCCTTCCATTCGAAGTTGCTAAATCTTACTACAGTGTTTTTAAAAATAAATAAATAAAGTAATAAATAAATTCAGGCTAATTAAACAATTCACAGTCACTGGTAATAATGTATAAATTGTTGTGAACTAGTACGATGGAGAAAAATTACATAATGCGGAGCTTCATGATTGGAAATCCTTGCCATATATCAGCGGCGTGAACAAGAAAATAAGGGTGAGTTGTGTGAGGTTTATGACACACATAGGAAAGAGTTAAAATGATTACAGGACTTTGGTGTGGAAAGCCGAAGGAAAGGGGCCGATTGGAAAACCTTAGTGTAGGTGGGAGGTTAATTCCTAAATTGTCTCGAAGAAATGGAAGTGGGAGTATGGATTCAGCTCTTGCAAACACGATGATGATCTTCCGGTTTTATAAAATGCTAAAAGTATTTTAATTGGCCGAGGAAAAATTAGCTTCTCCGTCAGCACTTTTCCCCATGGAGTTAATAAATACTGTGGGCAGACTACATGCACTAGTCAATAAACAAAGTGGTTAACGCGTGAATTTTGCCAGCCTTATGACATATTGCAGTAAATAACGACAGCCTTATGAGTTGTATAAAATTTTTGTATGCCGCATTCTGTTTTTATTACAAAGATTTATCATAATCACTGTCTGACAGACATCAATGTTTACCTTAAAGAGATCTACATGAAAATTACAATAATAAAGCAATATGTTATTGTCGCCAACACGTACATGAACATTGCCATATTTCAAAGTACGTATTATCCATTTTGTTGACGCACTGCGCTACAAGCCAGAAGGTCACGGGTTAGATTCCAGTTGGTGTCATTGGGACTTCTCATTGAAATAATCATTTCAGTTGTTCTATGGTCCTGGAGTCAACTCAGCTACTGAGAGAAATGAGTGCCAGGGATACTTCCTGGAGGTATGGGTGGCCGGTGCGTAGGGCTGATAAACTTATTGCCTTCATTTGCCGACTGCCCATAAATCTTGGCCGACTCGAGCTCCCGGACCCATAAGGGTCTGTCCAGACCTGTAATGGAATAGCTATTATTAAGTCTATTATAAATAGCATATAAATTTCCGTCAACACAACTTTAATTGTAGGTATAAAATTACAACATGTTTCGACCCTTGGGGGTCATCATCAGGTCGAGCTTAAGAACCTATTATTT
>Ga0123355_10001873_pt1 | contig 29511 bp, 28 predicted proteins | sample TergutEmb28metaG_3_FD_89872 | JGI IMG/M metagenome (GOLD analysis project Ga0123355, IMG submission 89872) | Embiratermes neotenicus P1 segment gut microbial communities from Petit-Saut dam, French Guiana - Emb289 P1 | ecosystem: Host-associated > Arthropoda: Insects > Digestive system > Gut ... | reverse complement strand
CTTTGCCATCAAGATTATTTTCAATATAGTCAATGGAAGAGTTAAATCGCTCTAGCCAATCCATAGTTCCTCCTCCTCCCTTATAAGTAAGCCCTGAACAACCTCATTACGACTGAATTGCTTCAAATTCATTAAAGTACTTCATCTTTTAAAGAATTTGTGCGCAATTCAGTCATAAGCAGGTTATTCAGCACTTACTTAATCACTATACAGAAGATTAAATAAAATTGCCCTGCATTTCTTGTACGAATATGTGGGTTATATCTCAAAATATGCTTGACACAGAGCCGTTGTAATCATAACATAGTGTTCATGCCGCTTGCCGCGCCCGCAAATCATCTACACTCAATCCCTCTGCCACTGTGCAAAATAAGTTATCGTCAAATTCCTATACGGATCCAAATCCAGCATCAAAACCCTCTGCCCGGGCTCTTCGACTCCAAACCCATGGATGTCTTCGAGCAGCCATCCCAAGAAGGTATAACCATCTCTCGTAAGTTGTACTCTTGACAAGTTAAATGACACTTCGCCATATTCAGATATTGTATGAGTATGGCTCGTCGGAGCGCCCGGCCCGCCGTTTGCGTCATACCTCACTGTGAGCCTGCCTCGCTGTGGTGCGCGAGGCTCTATAGGTTCGCTGCGTGACCATTGCGCAAAAAATGTCATGTGCGATGCCGTTGCTCTTTGGATATATTCACCGGGTCGGAACAACCCGCCGTCACCATCACGCGTGAAGCTCCAGCCTATAAACGTGTAGCCATTTCTAACAGGCTCTGCCATAGGAATCACAAAATATGCACCTAATCGATTTATCGCCCATCCATGACTCTGTGGCGTGCGCTCGCCTCCGTTTGCGTCATATCGAATGCTCCAAACCCCGTAACTTGCTTGCTCGTTTGATACAGGTGTAACGTTAGCTGAGGTTATGTACACCGTTCCCCTGCCAGCATGCCAATAGACCTCCGCACCAAGTGCCTCAGAAACAAAACGTGCGGGAACCAACGCTCTGTCGCCTACAATCAGCGGCGCAACATCCATCAAGACTTCAGTCCCGCTCACGCTAATCGTGTACTCACCAACAACAGATACTATTATAACATTTCCTTTTGTGGCAGTGATCGTTTCTGCTTCTTCATCCCAGTCAACTTCCGCGCCAAGCGCCTCAAAAATCACCCGCATCGGCACCATCACCCTATCGTCAATATTAGTGGGCGGCACATCAAACACCAGTAACTCACCATCTAAGACAATTTGTATTGGCTGTGCAGCGTTGGCAAATGCAGCCATAGCAAAAAAGCCTGACAATAAGCACAAGCACATGAATATACTAAGTTTTCGTAACATATGTCATCCTCCTTTTAAAATCCGGTTTCTAGTTCATTTGACTATACTGCATGTTTTCGCCTTAAAACCCTCTCAAAATCCACCAAATCACTTGCGATACAGTAAATCCAAAAATAAGAGAGCCTAAAAAATAAAGAATTTTTTGATATTTTCTCTTCCCCGATTCTCGTATTTTAGCTATTTCATCAAGGGTCTCACCTTTTGAAAAAGCTAAAATCTCGCGATAAGTCTGCACGTCATACTGTTTCTTTATTTTTTCCACTTTAAGTGAAAAGTACAGTGTTGCAACACAAATGATTGCAGAAATCACCACGCCCGGGATAAAGCCCAAATACAGCGAAAGTAAAATAGGAACCATTATATAGCCTGCAATCATCAGATAGGCATATCGGTCCATTGCTTTGATATCATTTTTTTCAATCTTCTGTTCCATTATTTCTAAATCCCCTTTGATAAGATTATCAATTGTCATATCGAAAACTTGTGAGAGCAAAATAAGACTATTGATATCCGGATAGGACTTGCCATTTTCCCAACTGGAAATAGTCTGCCTGGTAACGTATACTCTCTCGCCCAACTCCTCTTGTGATAATGACAGTTTGCTTCTTTGCTTCTTTATTGTGCTGCTTATATTCATGATAACCTCCTTGCACCTACTATAAGATATCTCATAGAATAATCCTATCAAACGTCTTTTACATAGGCACCATTGGGGATGTCAAGGGATTTTTACATGGCATAATATCTATTGTGTAAACGACAACTCATCTTCGTCAGCACAAGCAAAAGGCTTGGCGCGCTTGCTGAATCGCACAGCGAATACTACTATTAAAATCAGAATAACCACAAAAACAATAAATAACCATGGCGTAAGCTGTGGGGAATATTCAGCGCCAAACAAGTAAATAACCGAGCCCATAACTTGCCAAACCCCTTGGCCTAAAACAAGACTCATTATGCTTCTGGAATACATATACACGGCACAAAACCCTGCGCCGACAATAAAAGTATTCACAATCTGCATAAGAGCTAAATTCCCTGTGTCGAATATATTAAGTGGGATGTAGACAAGCAAATACAGCGCTGAAGCCTTAAACACGCTTTTAACCCTTTCTTCCTCCGTACTGCTTAGCTTTACAAATAAGGAAGTAATTAGAAGGCCCCTGAAGAGAACATTCTGCATAAGCGCGGAAGTTACTTGTATAAAAGCTACTATCGGAAAAGCTTCGATGTTTTCAATACCTGTATCTGTAACACCACTTGTGCTAAGCGCTAAGTTAAAAACAAAAAACACCATGACAGGTATGAGCGCAAGCAATCCTTTCGTAAGCCCTTTTGTCTTAAATACATGCCTGAACCCGTTTACTTGGTTCACTGCCCCAAGTAAAGCTATAGCAAGAATAGCAAACGAAATATTTACCACTGATATTATGAGCCACGTCTGTATCTCATATTGCCCATATAGTCCGCGAACGGAAAATGAAATAGCGGCCCAAAATGCCGATATTAATAATGTAAAAATAATGCTATACGCAACAGGCTTGTTTCTCATTTTCTCTGTCACCCATTTCTCTCCTCAATCTAAAAATCTAAACACCGCAACTGCCACCACCGAAATAGCGAGACAGCAATTCTTAGTATATCACAGCACTGCAACAGCTACAAGGCCATTATCTGTAGGGGTGCGCTTGCTCGCCCCGCACATAAAAAGTCATGCCTCCAGCCCAAACAATATCGTACATGTAGGGGCGAACTGCATTCGCCCGCAATGCAGATATGTTAACCCAATGGCAATCATTCTTTTTTCAGTACTTCTTCTGCCTCCCTTTACCTTGCTTATTCTCTCCTTGATGGCATTATCTTCCGCACTTTTAAGCGTCTAGCGATATTGATTGCCTGTTTTTTAACACGCGTCTATTTTTACAGAAAAATATTTTTCCCACATCAAACAAAAATGTTTTTTTCACATTACTTCTTTAACTCCTTTACATCCATGCAATATCCCTGCTTTCCATAAGCTCATCTAATGCTTTTACCTTGAAATCTTACAAAAACATCTTCAATCTGGGTGTTGACATCTCCATCGAAGTTTGTTAATATTAAGTCAAAGTTATTTTGCTATTTTTTTAACAATCAAAGATTTTGTGAGCTTATTTTCACTCACCCTATCAATCATCTTAAGGAGGACTTACATGGACTTCAGTCTTTCAAAGAAACATATTTTAATGCAAGAACTTTTCAAGTCGTTCGCTGAAAATGAGGTAAAGCCCCGCGCAGCTGAAATTGACGAGACGGAAGAATTTCCATATGATATCGCGGAAAAACTTGGCAAATACGGTTTCATGGGCATACCACTCCCTAAGGAGTTTGGCGGCGGCGGCGCTGACGCTTTGGCCTATGCCATGTGTGTTGAAGAGCTGTCCAAAGTGTGTGCGACAACAGGTATTATTGTTTCTGCGCATACCAGCCTCTGTGCGGCACCTATTTACGAATCAGGCACACAAGAGCAAAAAGAAAAATATCTGCCAAAACTTGCAAGTGGTGAGTGGATTGGCGCGTTTGGCTTGACAGAAGCAGGCGCTGGAAGCGACGTATCAAAACAGCAAACCACCGCCGTTTTGGACGGTGATAATTATATATTAAACGGCACGAAGATTTTCATTACCAATGCCGACGCCGCACATGTTTACATAATAGTGGCTGTAACAGACAAAACTCAGGGTACACGCGGATTGTCAGCTTTCATCGTTGAAAAAGACTTCCCCGGCTTTTCTATTGGCAAGAAAGAAAAGAAAATGGGCATCAGAGGCTCGTCAACTTGCGAGCTCGTCATGGAAAATTGTATCGTACCAAAAGATAATCTGATTGGCAAAGAAGGCCAAGGCTTTAGGGTCGCGATGCAAACTTTGGACGGCGGACGCATAGGTGTTGCCGCTCAGGCACTTGGCATTGCTCAGGGAGCAATTGATATAACATGCGACTATGTGGGCGAGAGAAAGCAGTTTGACAAGCGCTTATCGCAATTTCAAAACACCCAATTTGAACTGGCTGATATGCAAACTACAGTCGATGCAGCGCGCCTTTTAATTCATCGCGCCGCGTACGCAAAAGATAAAAAACAAAACTACTCAAAATATGCAGCCATGGCGAAGCTTTTCGCCTCTGAAGCCGCGTCTGATGTGACAAGAAGATGCTTGCAGCTCCACGGCGGCTATGGCTATACGAGAGAATATGCAATCGAGCGTATGATGCGAGATGCTAAGATTACTGAAATATATGAAGGCACCAGCGAAGTGCAAAGAATGGTTATCGCGGCTGCCATGAAGGTAAACTAGAGGGAGGATGTGCAAAGTGAAAATCATTGTTTGTATAAAGCAAGTGCCGAACACCAACGAGGTTAAACTTGACCCTAAAACAGGCACATTGATACGTGATGGCGTACCTTCCATCATCAATCCCGATGATTTATGCGGCATTGAGGCCGCACTCGAATTAAAAGATAAATACGGCTTTGAAGTTTCTGTTATAAGCATGGGCCCGCCGCAAGCTGACGTCGCATTGCGCAAAGCTCTGGCAATGGGCTGTGATAAGGCTTATCTTGTGTCTGATAGAGTCTTTGGAGGCGCTGATACGTGGGCCACTTCCAAAACACTGGCCGGCACAATCAAAAAGCTTGGCGCTGACTTAATCATCACAGGCAGGCAAGCCATCGACGGTGATACTGCGCAAGTAGGCCCGCAAATTGCTGAGCACTTAGGCCTTCCACAGGTTACATATGCTCAAAACATTGAGAAGGCTCCTGGCGAAAATGCGTTCATCGTACAAAGGCAATATGAAGATCGTTATCAAATGATCAAAATCCAATGCCCTGCTCTTATAACCACATTGTCAAGCCTTAACTCACCAAGATATATGTCTGTGGGCGGCGTAGTTGCCGCTTATGATGAAAAAGAGGTTGAAATTATCACCTATCAGGATATCAAGGACTTTGTTGAGGAAGCTAATATTGGCCTCAAAGGCTCTCCTACAAAGGTCAAGAAATCATTCACGAAGACAGCTAAAGGAAAAGGAACTCTCCATGAAGTCTCCGAGGACGAGGCTGTAGAAATTATTATCAATAAACTTAAAGAGCATTACGTGTTCTAGGGAGGAGGCGACAGATTATGAGCGAGAATGTTTTAGTTATATGTGAGCAAAGAGATGGCATTTTACAAAAAGTTTCTTTAGAACTGATTGGCAAAGGCAGAGAACTGGCAGATAATAGAGGCCATAAAGTGATTGCGCTGCTTCTTGGCCACCAAATAGAAGGCCTCACCCAGACCTTGATAAACCATGGCGCTGATAAAGTCGTCTACGTTGACGATATAAAATTAAAAGACTACATGACCGAACCGTCAACAAAGGCTACCTGTGCAGTTATAAAAGACTTAGACCCTGAAATAGTACTGGTAGGCGCGACATCCATCGGACGCGATTTAGCTCCGCGAGTTGCCGCAAGAATTGCTACCGGCCTCACCGCAGACTGTACTTCCTTAGCCATCGACGAAGAGACCAGTGATCTTTTGATGACACGCCCTGCCTTTGGCGGCAATATCATGGCTACAATCATATGCCCTGATCATAGGCCTCAAATGGCCACTGTCAGACCGGGAGTTATGGTCGCTTGTCCTGAAGCTCAGAGAACGGGTGAAATCGTGAAGTTCGAGGTGCCTTTCGATGAGAGTGACACGAATGTAGTCATTTTAGAAACTATAATGAGCACAAAAAAAGCCAAAGACATAACCGAGGCCAAAGTCCTTATATCAGGCGGCCGCGGTACAGGTAAGGCTGAGAATTTCGAGACGCTTAAAGAACTCGCTGACCTATTTGGCGGCGAAGTCTCCGCATCTCGTGCAGCCGTAGACCTTGGTCTAGTTGACAAAGACCGCCAAGTCGGTCAAACCGGCAAGACCGTAAGACCTGATGTATATTTCGCCTGCGGCATATCAGGCGCCATTCAGCACGTTGCCGGCATGGAAGAATCCGAGCTTATATTCGCCATAAACAAAAACCCCTCCGCATCCATCTTCGAGGTTGCCGACGTCGGAATTGTAGGCGATATGCATAAAATTGTACCGAAACTCATAGCTAGACTAAAAAAAGAGATGCCGTAAGTCAGCAACACCCCATATTGACAAGTGCCGCACAATAGACTCTACTCTCCCCTGAGAAGTCTTTAACTGTGCGGCACTTGTTGTTTTTAAAGGGCTCATATTGACCTTCATCGGCCATAGGCATGCGGAAGACATGACGCACGAAGTGGCGCTTTTGCCTTGAACCTGAAAGGTTGACTACCCGCCCAGGCATTCAGGTAGTCAAATGCTAGCTATATCTCATCTGACAGTTCGACAATATGAAAAGGGCTGATTTTAACGATAAACCTAACCACTTTGCTCTTAGTATAATTGAAATCTCCTTTACTACTATACTACCTACTCCCCCTAATCGCATCATACACCCTAAGCCCGGTAATATCCTCAAAATCTGGCACAAGCCCCAGCCTCCACAAAGAAATCCCCTGAACAGAGAAAAGCCCTGCCAGCCTTATCTTTTCTTCGACGCTTCGCACGTCCTCAAACCAAACTATATTATCTGTGTTATCGTTTGCATCAAAGAACGTAATGAACGGACTGAATAAGTTCTCATCAAATCTAATCTCCGTCCCGACCCTTATCCTGTTTGCTATCGCCTCATAACTCGGCGCAAATGGTCTTGGGTGTATCACCACACCATTTTGCGTCTTCCACTGAGCAGAGGCAAAGTTCAGCTGCAGCATAATTTTTGATGTATCCCTTACGCCCGTTTCGCTATCCGTTAAAGCTCTCAGCGCGAAATATACCTCATCAAGAGGCGCCAGCGCTGTCATTCGTACACCTCTTGCCATTTCATCTTCGGTGAGCACTCTGGCATTATAATCATGCGCCATAAGTATCACCCTGTCAGCTATATCACCAATCGCACGGAAATCATAACCATCAAAATACACGTGCCCTGCTCTGCGCGGCGGCTGCACAGTTACATACATCAGGCTGTCAACGCCTATACGTGCTCTCAATTGCCTCATAAAATTCGTATAATTACTCCTTGTTTCCGCGCCTCTAAGTGCCTCAAAGTTCAGCGATACACCGCAAAAATTCAACCGCCCGCCGGCTGGCGTCACCAGGCCGTTGTTTATAACATCCGCAATGACATTCAGCGCGTCAGCCTTTAGCGCGCTGTTGTTTATTATCATAGGAGAGTCGCTCTCTCTTACTGCTATCATGAGCAGCCTGTTTGCATGAGCCGCTTGATTCCAAGGAATTTCGTACCCGCTTGGTATTCTGAATTCATTTCCACCCTCGGCTCCTGTGTTAAGCCAAACCCTTGTCCCATCAGTCTCAAGCAAACTCCAGCCAAAGCTCACCGACGTCATATCAGCAAGCATATGTACTTGATTAAATGCCGCAACGGCATAGTACGCATGAATCTCTGTGACCCTTCGACCCATGATATTATGCATACGCATCATCATCGCCACGGCTTGTTCCCTCGTAGCACTCTGTGCCGGGGCGAACTCTGTTGCGCTCATCCCGGAAATTATCCCCAAGTCCCTAGCCATGGTAACATGTCCCATATGGGCGCTGACATCGGCAAAGGGCGCCCCCAACACATCCAGCCTTACTGCCAAATTCCTGTATCCCAGCGAGTTAATTATCATAATCGCCATTTCTTCTCTTGTTATGGATGCACCGGGTCTGAACTGCCCCTGCTCCACATCCACGAACCCAAAACTTCTGGCAACACTTATCGCGTCATAATACCAAGCCTGTGCGTAAACATCCGAATAATGAACCGCGGCGCTCTGCCCCGCTTGCCCCGGATTTAAGAGATTAACCAGCATTGTAGTAAACTCTGCCCTCGTAATTTGCCGCCCAAGGCCAAAGCTGCCATCGCCCATACCTCTGGTTACGCCCAGTTGCCTCATGCTTTCAATATAATTTTGTGCCCAATGACCACCGGGCACATCGCTGAAATATCCTGCGGCATTCACCTTAAATGGCACAAAAGCTATAATTACAGGCAACAAAAACAATATTAATCTCTTCATAAAAATGCCCTTTCTGCGCTTAATATAGTCTACACTCACATGCGCTTGACATAATTCTGTATCTATGTTATAATCACGCCATAAAGAGCAATCGCAAAGCGGTTGGCTCAGAGGTTTTAGTTATTAAATAACCGCTACCTTAGCCTAGGGCGGTTATTTTCTTTTGGAAAATTTGTCTGCTATGTAAATCATTAATTTTATTAACGTCACAACAAAAGTCATAGACACAAATATAATCAAAACTACATCAGCTACAGACATGCTATCACCCCCTCTCGGAAGTGCATAGCCAACCACCTTGCTTTTCGACTGCTCTATAAATTAACTATAACATACAATTCGATTACTTACAACAAATCGAGCTATAATTTCTGCGTTTACACTATAATCAATCTGCTGCCTTCAGCCCTTTCACCATCTTTGACCGCATAAACTCATCTCTTTCGCGTTCTTCCAAAGCATTTTGTATATGCTTAATGCGCATTTCATATTTAGGAATAGTAATATTTTTCAAGGCATTAGCACGCTTTGTGGTTTTTTTAATGTTTAGCACAAGCCTATGCGCAGTATTTTCTATCATCGCAAGCTTGACAATAAGCTCCTTCACTTTGCTAAATTTAATATAAGCTTCATCCAGCGCAGAATCTGAGCTCATCAAAGCAAAAGGCGGCAGTTCTATGCTTTTGCAAACAAGCGCCACCACAGGCAGCTGTGCACCCATAACACTTCTTACTCTTAAAGTTAGTCCATCCTCTACCTCTACACCGAGTCCAAGACTGGCAATGTTCTCATGTCCAACCACCAGCACCGCGTGCCGCAGACACCCATAAGCATCATCAAGTATATACTCCAACTCTTCCTGAGCTTCATGAGCGCCTTCAACCAAAGCCATAATCTCTTTGATGAGTATATTGCGTTTCTTGTCCATAAGCTCATAACCCTGCCTAGCCAAAAGCAGAGTGTTTTTCGCCGCCAGGAGATTTCCTTTTGTAGGTGCTGTATTAATATCCATACGCTTCTAACCTCGCTTTATGGAGCTTTTTGATATACTCACCCTTTACTCTGTCAAGCTCACTCGCCGGAAGCTCTCCCAAAATTTCCCAGCCCAGGTTAATAGTTTTTAACATCTCACGGTTTTCATCAAGGCCTTGGTTCAAAAAGTGCTCCTCAAAAATGTGGCCAAACCGCATATATTTCTTATCAACATCAGACAGTTCGTCCTCTCCTATAACCGACGCCAGTGCACGAACTTCTCCCACCTTCGCGTAGGATGAAAACAGCTGATATGCCAAATCAGGATGATCTTCTCTGGTATATCCTGCACCTATGCCATCTTTCATAAGTCTTGAAAGTGACGGCAATATACTTATAGGCGGGTAGATACCACGCTGGTGCAGGCCTCTGTCAAGAACAATCTGGCCTTCTGTGATATATCCGGTCAAATCCGGTATGGGGTGCGTAATATCATCCCCGGGCATAGTCAGTATAGGCATTTGTGTGAGCGACCCTCTTCCTCCATTCACTATCCCCGCCCGCTCATAGATTGAGGCAAGCTCAGAATACAAATACCCCGGATAGCCTTTTCGACCGGGAATTTCCCCTTTGGCGGATGAAATTTCTCTTAGTGCCTCAGCATAGGCTGTCATATCTGTTAATATTGTCAAGACATGCATGTCTTTTTCATAAGCCAGATATTCTGCCGCTGTGAGCGCGGCCTTGGGTGTTATAATTCGCTCCATAACAGCATCGTCGGCAAGATTTAAAAACATTACAACCTTTCCCATGACGCCCGCTTCCTCAAATGTACGCATGAAAAAATCCGCTACATCATGTTTTATCCCCATCCCGGCAAACACTATCGCAAACTTTTCATCATCGCCTCCCATAAGCGTTGCCTGGCTTACTATTTGCGCTGCCAGTTTATCACCGGGCAACCCATTCCCGGTAAAAACAGGTAGTTTTTGGCCTCTTATAAGCGTTGTCAGCCCGTCGATTGCCGAAATGCCTGTTTGTATAAAATCCCTAGGATATACCCTAGACACAGGGTTTATAGGCTTTCCATTTATATCAGCCCAATTCTGCGCATACACATCCGGCAACCCATCAATCGGGCGGGCACATCCATCAAAAATACGCCCAAGAATCTCCCCGCTCAAGCGTATCTCCATGGGCTTACCTAAAAATCTGGCTGTTGTATTATCCAGTGAGAGCTCTTCCGTGCCTTCAAACACTTGTATCGCTACCCTGTCACCGGATATAAGCACCACTTGACCTCGCTTCGTTTTCGTGCCTACCTTAAAAATTACTTCTTCCTCATAGGCTATATCCTGCACGCCTTCAAGCACAACAAAAGAGCCATTAATTTCTGACAGTCCTAAGTATTCAACAAACATCAAGCCGCCTCCCCTAGTAACCTCTCAAAAAACTCGTCAATCGCCCCATAAAATTCATCAATCAGATATGAATCCTCATTCTTTATATTGTATTTGATGGCTGCAACCTCTTCGAAGATGCCGTCTTTTAGCATAATACCTATGGGAAGATTCTTTTCAACAAGAGCTTCGCACTTCTCATACAGATATAGTATAATTTCCATTATTTTCAATTGCTTCGCAAAACTCGTATACGTATCGAACGAGTGATAAGCATTTTGCTGAGCAAACCCTATTCGTATTAACTTTGATATCTCAAGTATCAGCCGCTGATTGTCCGGCAAGACGTCCGCACCTATGAGCTTCACAATTTCCATAAGCTCAGCCTCCTGGCTCAGAAGCTTCATAATCCGTGCCCGGCTCTCAAGAAAGGCTGGAGACACATTCTCAGAATACCACGCCGCCAACTCATCCTGATACTCACTGTAGCTGTAAATCCAATGTATCGCCGGAAAATGCCTTGCATACGCCAAATTCTTATCCAGTGCCCAAAAACACCGCACAAATCGTTTAGTGTTCAGCGTCACAGGCTCCGAAAAATCGCCACCCTGAGGAGAGACTGCGCCTATAATGGTAATAGAACCTTGAGTTTCGTTCAAATTTTGAACAGCACCTGCTCGCTCATAAAACCCCGCAAGCCGTGAGGTAAGATACGCAGGAAACCCTTCCTCTGCCGGCAGTTCTTCAAGCCTGCCTGACAACTCCCTAAGCGCTTCTGCCCACCGCGATGTAGAGTCGGCCATAACGGCCACGTCATAGCCCATGTCTCTGTAGTATTCCGCTATAGTGATACCTGTGTATATGCTCGCCTCTCTGGCTGCTACAGGCATGTTAGAAGTATTGGCGATGAGCACGGTCCTCTCCATAAGCGGCCTTCCGCTTCTTGGATCGATAAGCGATGAAAACTCCTCCAATGCTTGCGTTATCTCATTACCACGCTCACCACAGCCTATGTAGACTATTATGTCCGCATTTGACCACTTAGCCAGTTGATGCTGCGTCATGGTCTTACCTGTCCCAAACCCACCCGGGAGCGCTGCACAGCCTCCTTTAGCGATGGGAAAAAGTGTATCAATGACCCGCTGTCCGGTTATAAGCGGCTCTGAAATTGACTTTTTAACAGCAATAGGCCTGGGGATTCTGATAGGCCATCGTTGAGCTATGTTTATATTGTGTGTGACGCCGGTTGGCTCTTCAACCACAGCCAGTGTATCTTCTGCCGAGTGCTCCCCGCTGTCTACAATCGATATAATCCTTCCGCTGACATCAGGCGGCACCATAATTTTATGGACAATCGACGTGTTTTCATCAAGCTCGCCTATCACAAAGCCTCCTGATACCTGCATGCCTTCACTTGCGATAATATTAACACTCCATTTTTTAGTCATGTCTATGCTGGAAACATTGATTCCGCGTGAAATAAATACCCCTGACATATCCGCAATGGCTTTCAGCGGCCTTAGCGTGCCGTCAAAAATATTTCCGATTATTCCCGGGCCAAGAGTTATCGCTAATGGCTTCCCCGTAGGCGTCACAGGTTCAGAACGCATAAGGCCACCTGTATTTTCAAACACTTGAATCAATACTTTGTCTTCGTCGATTCGAATGACTTCTCCAATTAAGTTCTCATGCCCCACCATGACCATTTCACCCATGATAAAGCCTCTGTAATCTTTCACACTGACAACCGAGCCGTTCACACCAAATACTGTCCCACCCAATAAATCTTCCTCCCTACTCATCATCAATAGAACCAATACCTCGGAAATTTTCATACTCCAATGCAAGCCGTGCCTCCAATGTATTATCAATAACCCGCCGGCCATCCGCGCAAATAAGCTTGTAGCCTCCCAGTGTAATTTCACTTGAATGCCTAGCCTCCTGAATCCCTAAGGCTTCATAGTCTTTTTGACACAAAACTATTGCCGCCCCTGGATTTTTATCTAGCTCACTCCGGACAGCCTTCGACAGCCACTCCTGATACTCTACAGAATCCGTGTACTCTTCCAGCATCTTCTCCACAGCACAAAAAAGCGCTTTCAAGATTTCCTCGCGCCTTAATATCAGTTTTTTTCTAGCTTCGTTCTCGTGGCGCGCGACTTCGCGCTTTTGCATTCCGGCAAGCTTTCCAAGCTCAAGCTCAAGCTTCTTCTCTGCGCTTTCTAAAGCGTATTTTTTCGTTTGCTCCAGCGATTCTTTTAATCTCTTGTCCAAATCATCTTGCATGTCCTGTCTTTTTCGCTTGGCCTCATGCTCCGCAAGCTTGGCGAATATTTCAAGTTTTCTGGTTATGTTCAAACTCGCGCCTCCCCTGCCACTCCTATGGCTTGGCTAATATACTTTGAGATAAAGCTCTCACCCCTGCCTATACTGCCCCCATCAGGCAAAAAAGCAATAAGTGGTTGGTTCACACTGGCCTTAGCAATATTGACCGTCTCCTCAAACTCATCATAGAGCGCTTGAGTTATCAGTAAAATGCCAATATTCTTGCTCGAGACAACCGCCTCAAACTCCTTCAAAAACTCATGCGTATCTTGTATATGCCGACCTTCCACACCCACAAGGCGCATGCCCAACAGCGTGTCCAATTTGTCGCTAAGCAAAAATATCTTCATGACTATACACGCCCCAGTATTGTGAATGATATCAAAAGCCCATATATCGCAATTCCCTCAGCAAGCGCTACAAATATGAGCGCCTTTCCCATGAGCTGCTCATTCTCGCTGATTGCGCCCAGCGCCGCCGAAGCCGCCTGCCCGGTTGCTATGCCTGTACCTATCGTACATAAGCCTGTAACAAGCGCCGCCGCCAAAAATGCCATGCCCGCATCACTTGTTTGGTTAATTGGATTCGCACGCACAGGCTCGGAAAATATAAACAGCGTACCAAACAGAAGGATCGCAAAAAAAGTAACTACATTGAGCAATAATGCGAATTTAAATCGCTCAGCACCTCTCTTCCCTAAAAAATATATTCCAAAAGGCAATATAATACTCAGAACCAAAAACATCGCTAAAATCTGCACAATCATATCAAGCACTCCTTTGCTGTATTTTTTTGCCGGACGGGTTAAACTCTCGACCTCCGCCTTCATAATATCTACTAAACAACTCATAAAACTCAATTCTAAGCACCTGGATACCCACCACAAGCCCCTCCATCAATATGACCAGGAGATTCCCCATAATCATGACCGGAAGGCTCAGACTGCTCCCACGCTGCGCCAGCAAAAGTACCACACTCATCATCCCCGCATGGCTCAACGCAAACGCGCCTATTCTTACAAATGAAACTGTGTTTGTAAAGTATGTAAGCAAAATTTCGAAGGCTTCAATCGCTGTTTCCAGCACGAACATAGGTACGCCTCTATCAATATTCAGCCTCTTGGTTTTTAAGTAGGCCTCAATCTGCACCCTAAATGCGATAAGCATAAGGGGCATTATAACAAATGGCAAAGCAAGAATCCTACCAAGCCTTCCTGACCCATAAACGAAGTCTGCTATAATAGTCAAAACCCCGGCATAAAAAATCATTCCCGCCGCACCATTAGGCCCAAAAAGAAGCCTAGCCTTGTCACTTTGCTTAATGGCATTCGTCATGTTCAGTAGCATCGACACAAATATGAGCGCCACTCCGCAAATGATAGTTGTCAGCAAAATACTGTTGACATTCTCAGCTGGCTTCATCCAAATCGTTGGCAAAACATGCTCAAGCCCGAAAACACTCCCATACATTAGACCGAAAAACATTGAGCTGGCACCCACAAATCCAAGAATCTTGCCAAGCTCCAGCCCTTTCAGCCTGTACAGCAAATACCCGGCAACACATAGTACCGCGCCCTGCCCCAGATCACCAAACATCATGCCAAACAAAACAAAATACGTCGCCGCTACAAAAGGAGTCGGGTCTATCTCCCCATACTTAGGCAGCCCATATGCCTTTACAAAAAACTCAAAAGGCCGCACAAAAAAATTATTTCTCAGACTGGTTGGCGGCGTGGTGCTTTTGGCGCTTCCCGGCTCTTCGTCCATTAATATTATTTTATCATCATGCTCCATGGCCTGCTTCAAGTGCATAGCTTCTTTCTCCGTGCTCCAACCTACGAATACATAGTAGTCGTTTACAGTTTTGGCCGCATATTTGCGAAAATCATAGAGCTCCGCTCTCTTTTTCAGGCTATTATACGCATTTGAAACGTCCTGAGCATTTATGCCGAACGTATACAGCGTTTCATTATGCTTTCGCCTTATTTCTTTCTTACAGGCTTCAAGTTCATCTATCATAAGCTCATAGGCTTTTGCAGGAGAGGCTAAAAACACATGATCTTCATACTCAAAAGGTACTGAAACTTTCTCAAAATTTAGGGACGTGAGCATAGTATCGATTTTATCACTCCCAAAAGACAATACAAAATATAAGCCATAAACGTAGCTCTTGTCTCGCCTTCCCTCCAGGAAAATAATATCTTCCTTATCGTGAATATAAACCTCGAATTGCTTAAAATTCACAATCGGCATTCTGCCAAACTGAAATTCAATAAACTCTAAAGACCTCAAAGATGGCATGTCCACATTCATGGTTTTAAATGGCTCAATATCATCAATTAACTTCTGAATGGCAGACTGCTTTGCTTCAAACACTCTGAAATAGTCTGCGCGCCGCTCAAAAAAGTCATGCGCCTCGTCGATTATTTTTATGGCATCTGCCTCCGGCACCTCTGTCCATATCACAGGTTGAGTCAGCTCCTGTATGAACTTCTCAGCTTTCGCTGTATGTACCGCATATGGGTTTTCTGTTAAGCAGCTCTCCATATCATGGCTGTCCGCTATCTCTTTGAGCGCATATTCCAGCTGAATTTCATGCAAGGATATGTATTCTTTGATGGCCCGGTCTATGTCGTCCATACTGCCCATTATGTATAAGAGCTGCATCTTTTCAAGCATAGGAGCCCTCCTTTCCGTAATATCGTTTGTCAACGGTATAATTAACGCTTGCTATAATCTCCAAAGGGCTTAACGAATAATTAACACCTTCAGCTATCGAAATAATTCGCTTAATCTCCATTTCTTTTCTGAACAGATACCAAACTATGGAGGCGATTAAATTTTGCTTTTTGCCTCGTGTGCGTCTATAAGCATATGACAGCGCCTTGCCAAGTGAATCTTCAATGTGTATATAATCTGCAAAAAAAACACCATAGGGAGTAGCTTTGATCAGCGCCCGCAGTGATTCCTCACTATCTGCTTCTACCAGTTGCAAAATAAGCTCCGGAGATATTTTGTAATTTATGGGAATTATGTACTTGTACATAAGCTGTTCTGCGGGTTTGTAGTATGCTTTAAGTCTATATATCCAAATCAAATTCTGCATATCGATTTCAGTACCGCTGATTCTTGCAGCTATATCTTTATTGACTCCACGCAGATACTTATTTTTCGCCCTCCATAGATTCGTGTAATAATATAAATCCAGTACTATCTCCAGTTCAAACAAAGGTATATTTGGCTTGTATGCACTCTTAAGTGACTCATACATCGCGCTGCCTTTAAAAGCCTCTATACAGTCATACACTCGCGAAAAAGATTGTGATTTATCCAAAGCGTATATGTTGCCTTTGTCACCATAGGCCGCCTCTCGCAGCATATATTTTGCCCTAAAAATCTGTCTTTTCATGAATAGGCTGTCCAAATATTTCTTAATATCATTATCACTGATGAATTTGCAGATTTTAGCATAATCCTCATCCAACAGTGAGAAAAGCCGCAGCCCTATATCATCAGAATCACTCACAGCACCCGCATATGAAGAGGCGTGATGTACCCTGAGTCTATTGCTCATATCACGCACGTTCTTGCACTTACATAGTCTTGAGTAGTCCTCATAAGTGAGCAGTTTTGCATTCATGCCCGCCACTTTCGAATTTATTGCATCATATTTCACAAACAGCTCACTCCTCCCGACCTTCCGCATGGGCTTTCTCTTTCAGGAAGGTATTGTATAGCTGATTAACACATGCCAAAAACACCTCGTCTGTCCATTTGTCCGCGTTAAGTAACCATTCCTCTTCCATCTTGGCTAACCGAGCATTTACCACCGCATCTATTTCCGCTTTTTTGATGCTGATATAATCTGCACAATCCACCTTAGCCTGCGCGATCTTTTTGCTTATATCTGCGTCAATTTCATTATATATTTGCGCGGCTCCGGATTGCATCGCAGACCCTAAGTTGAACAAGTCTTTTTCTGCCGACGCCACTATTTGCTTTGCTTTTTTATCAATCTCTGAAAGCTCTTTCAAGATATTTTCCATTGTGTACCTCTTTAAATTATCACTATGTAAGTGCTGAATAGCCTGCTTCCATCTGAATTTCGCGCAAGTTCTTTAAAAGACAAGGAGCGTGTGAGCATTTTGAAGTTAACTCACTATACTTTAATTAATTTGAAGCAATTCAGTCGAAATGAGGTTGTTCAGTGCTTACCTATAGTAAGTATCGTCCACTCTCAAAAAAATGTCAATAATTTCCATTTTACAAAAAAAGTCAGTTTTTTCGATTTATATTTTTTTATAGCGTTTCCTTAAAAACCTCTTATGTTTATCTAACTATTTTGTTCGGGGTTCTATATGCAGTGAAACTTATTACCAAATATGTATATTTCTTACTAAAACGCGAAACATATAGTCGAATACATTGAATTGTGGCTTATCTAGATGGCACTCTTGCCAAATCAGGCCAATAATAAGGAGGACATACATGAATCTCAAAAGAATCACGGCTTTGCTTCTTTGCATAGGGCTCATATTGAGTTCATCACCCGCACAGATGTTATCTGCAAGACAAGTTGTGCTCGTCTCACCCGCCTTTGCGCAGCATGACCCCACACCAACCTTTACAGTCAATGCAAAAGCGGCCATATTAGTTGAGCCTCTGACCGGCAAAGTAATACTCGAGTATAATCCCCACGATGCCCTGCCGCCGGCCAGCATAACCAAAATCATGACGCTTCTGCTTATCTACGAAGCAATTGAACAAGGCCGTATCAAGTGGGATGATATGGTAACCACGAGCGAATATGCGGCAAGGCGCGGAGGCTCCCAAATCTACCTTGAGGCCGGGGAACAGCAAACTGTTCGAGATTTGACGAAAGCAATCGCTGTATCCTCTGCAAACGACGCAGCTGCAGCTATGGCAGAGTTTTTGGCGGGCAGCGAAGAAGGATTCATTATCCGTATGAATGACAAAGCGGCTGAGCTGGGCATGAAAAATACAAACTTTGCAAACTCATGCGGCCTGCACGCTGACGACCATAAGATGAGCGCTTATGATATAGCGCTTATGAGTCGCGCACTTATCACCAGATTCCCCGAAGTTCATGAACTTGTAACTATTTGGATGGATACTATAATCCATCGCACCGCAAGAGGCGAAGAAGAGTTTGGGCTGACTAATACCAACAGAATGCTCAGAACCTATCAAGGCTCCAATGGCCTCAAAACCGGGTTCACAAGCCAAGCCGGACACTGTATCAGCGCCACAGCAGAAAGAGATGGTCTAACATTAATCGCTGTCATCTTGGGGGCACCTGATTCAGCAACCCGCTTTGATGAGGCGCGCAAGCTTCTTGATTATGGCTTTGCTAATTATACAATCTCAAGCGGCGATCCCGCAGGAATGGACAGGGGGCAAGTACGCGTCAATAAAGGCACACTAGAAAGTGTGGGTGTCATCGTGCAAGAACAAGTTAGTGTTGTGATGCCAAAGGGTAATCACGTACAGCTAGACTCCAGAATTGAGCTCTTAGACTCTCTTGATGCACCCGTCTCAGCAGGCACAAAAGCAGGCGAGGTTATCTATATATCTGAGGGGAAAGAAGTTGGCAGAAGCGCACTTGTGACTGCCGAAGATGTTCCGAGGGCCGATCTGGGGCATATGATGATGCGACTGCTGCAAAGATGGTTCCAGTAATAAAGATGCTTATCTAATAATCTAATATTAGCTCAATATCTAAAATGCGCCACCCTAGGGTGACGCATTTTTAGATATATCCTATTTTATTTCTTGTTCCAGTGAGTCAAATTCCGGTGTGCTGAAAAACTCACCAAGCGTAATCTCCAGACCATCACAAATTTTTTTAATAGATGCAACTTCCGGGCTATTGCTTTTCTCTCCAAGTATGCTATAAATAGTTGACTTATCAACCCCGCACAATATAGCAAGTGAGTAAGCTGAAATCCCTCTTTCCTCACACAGCTGCGTAATTCTAAAGGCAATCACAACCTTAGAAGAAATGGTGATTAAGACCTTTACTTATCAGGAGTAACCATAATAAAAAGCGCTAAAGTCCACTATGTGGGCTTTAACGCTTTTTATGACAGGCCAACGGGCTCTCTATTGCATAAAGAAAGTGTTCCTTATCTGATGTATATAATACTCCAAATGCTTGTGCATAACATCAAGCGCATTCCCCAAGTCTTTTTGTTTTATGAACTCCGTAAGGTGCACCAAAGACCCCATATCCCCAACCTCAGTCAGGCTGGAATCGATTTTTTTCATATAGTACCACCAACGTTGCTCGGAATAATTAAGCTCTTCCAAGTATCTCAAGAGCACAACGTTGTTACATAGCTTCCATAATGTTTCATGATATTCCACATCCAGCTCAATGGCACGCAGGCTTGACATATCCACAGTTTTATATTCCTCGCCTAACCTTTCAAGCTTTTCTATCACTTCTTGCGGAATATCTTTCTCTATGACAGTAGTTATAACAAGGGTTTCTAAAGCTTTTCTAACTTCAAAATTACTGCGAAGCTCGTTAACTTCGATTGTAGACACCTGTATACCTATTTTCGGGATTGTCATAACCCATCTTTCATTTTGCAAGCTTTTAAGCGCCTCTCTCACAGGAGTACGGCTCACGCTAAACTCTGCCGCCAAGGCATTCTCACTAATTATCTCTCCCGGAGCATAGATATTTCTTATTATCCTTTTCTTCAGCTCACTATATATATTTTCAACCGTTGTTCCTTCTGCCATTTAATCACCTCAACTTGGATTTATCTAGTATACAACAATTGCACGCTCTTGTCTTTGTGCATATTGCACAATAATAATTTTTGTGAAAAACGCCATTCTATTATCTATTTACATAGAATATAAGATGTGATAAAATGAATGCATCTTGTATACAAGGTGCATTCATGATGAGCTTTGTGTAACAAACGGAGGCGATTTTTTGGAAAAAATCTACAAAATGCTTATAATCAATCCGGGGTCAACCTCTACGAAAATAGCCGTTTATGAAAACCAAATCCCGGTGTTTGAAGAAAAGCTTCCTCACAGTACGGAAGAGCTTCAACCCTTCAACAAATTAGCTGATCAGCTCGATTTCAGGCGTGAAGTTTTGGAGAAAGCCATGCAAGAACGCAACATCTCGTTTAGCGAGCTTGACGGCATTGTTAGCCGCGGCGGCCTCACACAGCCTGTAGAATCAGGCATTTATGAGATAAATGAGCTCATGGTCAGTCAGCTAAAAAGCGGCATATACGGCGAGCACGCCTCTAATTTGGCGGCGATGATTGCCTTTGATTTGTCTAAGAAGTTTAATCTTCCATGCTACATAGCTGACCCTGTCGTCGTTGATGAGTTACAGGATATTGCACGTTTTTCAGGTATTCCACAGGTAAGCCGTATCAGCATCTTCCACGCGCTTAACCAGAAAGCCGTTTCGCGCCGAGTGGCAGCGAATATGGGCAAAAAATATGAAGAATGTAACTTTGTAGTAGCCCATTTAGGCGGCGGAATCACAGTTGCCGCTCATAAAAAAGGCAAGTGCATAGACGTCAACAACGGCCTTGGCGGCGAAGGTCCCTACAGCCCTGAGCGCGCCGGCGGCCTGCCCGCATTTTCGCTTATCGATATGTGCTACTCAGGCGAATATGAAAAAAGCGAACTCAAAAAACTCTTGGTTGGCAAAGGCGGCCTCACCGCCTACCTTGGTACTAACGATGGCTTAGAAATTGATCAAATGATTAAAAATGGCGACAAAAAAGCCGAAGAAGTCTTCTACGGCATGGGCTATCAAGTCGCTAAAGAGATAGGCGCGGCTTCCACCGTGCTTCATGGTGATTTAGACGCGATTATTTTGACAGGGGGTCTTGCGCATAACAAAACCCTTGTCGAGTATATAGAAAACATGGTTAAGTACATAGCCCCGGTAGTAACCTATCCCGGTGAAGACGAGCTCCTAGCGCTTGCTGAAAGCGGGCTCAGGGTGCTTAGTGGGCAAGAAAAGGCACGAGTGTTTGAGTGATGTTTTTACTGAAAACTGTGTCGCTCATACTGTAGTCAGGAGGAATGGCAGTGAAAAGTATTATAAAATTACTATCAGTAACCTTTCTCCTTACTATTGCCTTAATTCTACTTATATTCCCTACTACTATCTATGCTAGTGAGATTAATGTGATAATTAACGACCAGCAAGTGGTTTTCGCCGATCAATATCCTGTTATCATTGACAGCAGGGCACTTGCCCCTATTCGCTGTGTGTTCGAATCTCTTGGGTTTGATGTTGGTTGGGATTACCGTACCGAAATAATCACATTAAGCACAAATAATTATGTCGTAACTATAACTATAGGCGATATTTCCTTTGTTTCCAATGGTGTCAGTCACCCCTTAGATGTACCGGCTCAGATTATTAGTGGCCAAGTAATGCTTCCGATACGTGCTGTGTTAGAGAACATGGGATATTATGTAGGCTGGAGTTATGCCACCAGAACGGTTATTATCAGCTTAGAACCATTCGAGCATACAGCAGACTTTGACATTCAAATCCTCGAAGATTTCTTAATGCAATTCGAAAGCTTATTTCTTCCATTTGGAATCAAAGACATTGAAACAGGGAATGTTTATGGCTGGCATGATGGAATGATAGTAGAAATAAGCAATATTCCACATATTTCTGCTGTGTATAGCAGCACGTACTGGGATTTCATATATTTTGATCGCTGGGGTAATGAAATATCACATAGCGTACCATTTATAAGCCGTGAACTCAGTGGCTCATTTATTGCATCAGGCTTTTCACTATATGATTTGGACTATGATGGTATACCGGAGGTCACAATTATATTTTCCGTAGATTCTGCGTGGTTCAGCGTCTTATATCGATTTGTTGATGGCCAATTTAGAGCCGTTCAGTTAAAGCCAAATCAGTTCATAGGTGTTTTTCACTTTTTCTATGATGAGGTAGGTCAACTTGGAATGGTGAGCACCGGCGAGGGCGGCTTTATAAGTGATTTTCAGCATCTTGAGTTTGATGGAGACACAATGAACTTAACTTATGTTTTTTCGTTGAGCCTACTGGATGACTGGCCTCTCCACGGCCTAACGCGAGTTGAACCTTTAACCGTTCTTCAGGAGTCTATAGTCGCTTCAATCTACAGACGGCTTAATTTAATCAAAAAATAATATAAATACCCTGAACCCACAAAACACGCAACAATTTGAAGGAGGACTAGTAATGACAGCTCTGGAAATTAAGAAATTCCTGGTCAATGACGACCGGAAAAAAGCCAAGCCCGAAGGACGCGACATTGGCTTTGGAAAGCATTTTACAGACCATATGTTCACAATGGACTATGACGAAGGAAATGGCTGGCACTCGCCACAGATAGTCCCATACGGTCCAATAGCCTTAGACCCGGCCGCCATGATCTTACACTATGGCCAAGCGGTTTTTGAGGGCATGAAGGCTTATAAGTCGCCCGAGGGGAAAGTTTTACTTTTCAGACCTCAAGAAAACTTCAAAAGGCTTAATATTTCCGATGAAAGAATGTGCATCCCTCATATAGACGAGGAATTTGCGCTGACGGCTCTCACAGAACTTCTCAAAGTTGAGGCTGATTGGGTTCCGACAGCGCCTGACACAGCTCTTTACATACGACCTTTTGTTTTCGCTAGCCAGCCGGCTATAGGCGTTCACCCGGCCAAGAGCTACAAATTCCTGATAATACTCTCACCTGTAGGGCCTTACTATTCGACCGGTCTTGCACCTGTTAATATTTTGGTCGAAGATGAGTATGTCAGGGCGGTAAGAGGCGGCATCGGCGCCGCCAAAGCCGCCGCAAACTATGCTGCTAGCCTTAAAGCCCAGCAAAAAGCTATGCAAAAGGGCTATGCGCAAGTTCTGTGGCTTGACGGGGTCGAGAGAAAGTATATCGACGAAGTTGGCGCAATGAATGTGTTCTTCCTGATAAACGATGAGCTTATAACACCTGAGCTCAATGGCAGCATTCTACCGGGCATCACGAGAGATTCTATTATCAAGATTGCGACATCTTGGGGCGTTAAAGTTACTGAGCGCAAACTGGCTATAGAAGAAGTATTCGCTGCCGCTGAAAACGGCGATTTGAAAGAAGCGTTTGGCTGTGGAACCGCTGCGGTTATAGCTCCTATAAAGAGCTTCCTCATGGGTGAGAGAAGCGTCCAAGTTGCTGACGGCAACACAGGCCCATTCGCTCAAAAGCTATATGATAATCTGACAGGCATACAGTTCGGCAAGGTCGCTGATTCGTTTGGCTGGTCTTACGAAGTTAAGCTGTAGGGTGGAGAAAAAATCATGATCAAAAATTTTGAACAACTTTTAAAAGAAGCAACGAAAAGCTCAGGCAAAAAAATCGCCGTTGCCGCTGCCGCAGATGCTGATGTACTGTCAGCTGTTGAAAATGCCAGAAAACAAGGCATTGCCGGCGCAATATTGATTGGCGATGAGCCGGAAATCAAGAGAATCGCTGAAGCCAATAATATCGATACCACCAACTACGAGATTATTCATTCTGTGGATAATGCCGAGAGCTCTCTCATTGCCGCAAGGCAAGTAGCAGAAGGTAATGCAAGCGTTATGATGAAAGGCCTTGTGGATACGTCCGTGTTTTTGAAAGCCGTGCTTGATAAAGAAATCGGCCTTCGTACCGGCAAACTCATCACTCAAGTAACAGTGTTCGAGATACCCGGGAGAGACCAATTCATACTAATAAGCGACCCGGCGATCACCCTGGCGCCTGATGTGGCTCAAAAGAAAGACATTATAGAAAACGCCTGTGTCGTAGCGCATAAGCTGGGCTATGAAATCCCGATGGTAGCGCCTGTTTGCGCGGTTGAGAAGTTAAATCCCAAAATGCAAGCTACATTGGACGCACAAGAGCTCCATGAAATGAATGTACGCGGAGAGCTAGTGAACTGCTATGTTTCAGGCCCAATTTCTTTGGATGTTGCTATATCCACAGAAGCCGCTGCCCACAAGGGTTACACGGATAAAATCGGCGGCGCGGCCAATATCTTACTCATGGACGATATTGAGTCAGGCAACGTCCTATATAAGTCCGTCGTTTATTTCGCCGGCGGCATTGGTGCAGGCGTAGTTATGGGTGCCAAATGCCCAATAATCCTTACCAGCCGCGCTGACTCGGACGTATCGAAGTTCTATTCAATAGCGACTGCTGTGCTTATTTCGGATTGACAATAAAACCCTGGGGCGCGCCCCAGACCCCGCAAAAGGCAAGCCCTTTGAACCCATTCTATTCGAAGTATTAAAGGGGTATTTCAACAACTTAAATATAAAGCAAAAATTTATGAAATATGCTCATGTTGTACGGGGGCATTGTAGGGACGACCGCCCTCGGTCGTCCGCAGTCGCTGGAAACGCTAACAGCCAAAACACTTTTTTATCGTAACTGATTCATAGCAACAGCTAATTTGCGAAAGGCTTGAAGCAGGCAGCGCCTTCTGAGACTTTTGCGACATCACCCATTAAGGAGGTACAAAGTGGAAAAACTCAAGCTCAAGCAAGACGCTTGCAAAGGCTGCCACCTCTGCATCGACGTCTGCCCAAAGAAAATTTTGAAATTAGACGAAACCAAGGTAAATCCTAAGGGATACAACCCTATCATGTGCACAGATATGGACCAATGCATCGGTTGCACGTTCTGCGCAGTTATGTGCCCTGATATGATCATTGAAGTATTTAGATAAAGGAGGCGAGTCATTTGGAGAAAAAGTTCATGAAAGGCAATGAAGCAATTGCAGAGGCCGCGGTTATGGCCGGATGCCGTCACTTTTTCGGCTATCCTATAACCCCGCAAAACGAAATACCTGAATATTTGTCCTGGAGGCTTCCTGAAGTCGGCGGCACGTTTATCCAGGCCGAGAGCGAAGTCAGCGCTATAAACATGTGCTACGGCACATCCGGCGCAGGTGCCAGAGTTATGACCAGCTCGTCAGGCCCCGGTATGTCACTTAAAGCCGAAGGTATATCATATATGGCGGGTTCTAACCTTCCATGCGTTATTGTAAATATCATGCGCGCAGGCCCCGGTCTTGGCGGAATCCAGCCATCCCAAAGCGACTATTTTCAAGCTACCAGAGGCGGCGGACACGGCGATTATCAATGTCTTGTATACGCGCCTTCAAGCGTTCAACAGGCAGTAGATTTGACCCAGCTTGCTTTTGACAAAGCTGATGAGTATAGAATGCCGGCAATTATCCTTGGAGACGGTATAATAGGCCAAATGATGGAGCCTGTCATAATCCCTGAAAAGAAGCCTATCGACGTGGACAAAAGCTGGGCGACAGTAGGCTGGAAAGACAAAAGCAGGCCAAGAGCAACTATAAGCTCCCTGTCCTTGGTTCCGACCGAGCTTGAGGAAATGAATTTGGAACTGCAAGCAAAATATAATAAAATCAAAGAAACCGAAACACTTTACGAAACTTACAACACAGAAGACTGCGATATACTGGTAGTAGCCTACGGCTCAACTTCTCGTACAATTCGCTCGGCAATCGACGAAAATGAACTAAAGGGCCATAAAATTGGTCTGTTTACACCTATCAGCGTATGGCCATTCCCTGAGAAAGAGCTGTTTGAAGCGTCCAAAGGCAAAAAAGCCATACTCGTCGTTGAGATGAGCGCCGGCCAAATGCTTGAAGATGTCAAGCTTTCCGTGCTTCAAAACGCGCCTATCCACTTCTATGGCAGAATGGGCGGCGTAATTCCTACCGCGGAAGAAATTTTCGCACAAATCGTTAAGTTAGGGGAGGTGCTGTAATGGAGCAAGTATTTAAAAGAACAACCATGCTTAGAGATTTGAGTTTTCATTACTGCCCCGGCTGCACTCATGGTATTATACATAGGCTTATAGCCGAGTGTATTGAAGAACTCGGCCTCTCAGATAGCGCCATAGGCGTCGCCCCTGTAGGCTGTGCTGTTCTGGCCTATGAGTATTTCAATTGTGACATGCAGGAAGCCGCCCACGGCAGAGCTCCCGCAGTTGCTACAGGTATCAAAAGAGCCCACGAAGACGCATTTGTGTTCACATACCAAGGCGACGGCGACCTGGCGTCCATCGGTGCCGCTGAAATCGTTCATGCCGCTGCTCGCAGCGAGAATATCTCAGTATTTTTCGTAAACAATGCCATCTATGGGATGACCGGCGGCCAAATGGCTCCTACCACCCTACTCGGCCAGAAAGCCACCACTTCACCTCACGGCAGAGATAAGAAAATGGCCGGCATGCCAATTCGCATGAGCGAGCTTCTGGCTACAATTGAAGGCTCCTACTATATCGAACGCGTAATGGTTGTTGATGTTAAATCCGTTAACGCTGCAAAAAAAGCCATTAAAAAATCCATCCAATACCAAATGGAAGGCAAAGGCTTCTCAATGGTCGAAATTCTTTCCACCTGCCCTACAGGCTGGGGCATGACCCCACCGGACGCTATCGAGTGGCTTAAAAAGGACATGGTTGACTACTATCCATTAGGCCTTGTAAAGGAGGGTAACTAATGAATATCAAGATGATTTTCGGAGGCTACGGCGGACAAGGCGCACTGCTCATAGGCCAGCTCCTATCCTACGCCGCTATGAATGAAGACAAGCAAGTTACATGGTTCCCGTCCTACGGGCCTGAAATGCGCGGTGGTGCGGCTTCCTGCTCAGTTATCATAAGTGATAAGCGAATCGGCAGCCCAATTATCCAGTCCGCGGACGCAGTGCTCGCACTCAGCCAGCCGGCGTTTGACAAGTTCGAAGCAATGATAAAACCGGGTGGGTTCGTTGTCTACAACACCTCAATGACCGACCCAGGCCGTAAAGAAACCAGGGATGATATCAAATATTATGGCCTGCCAATATCCGATATGGCAAGTGAGCTCGGAAACCTTCGCGTAGCTAACATGATTGCGCTGGGTGCTCTGAACGAAATCCTTAAATGTGCTAAAACCGAGTCCATAATCGAAGCTCTTAAACTCCGCCTCGGAGACAAACGAGCCGACCTTATCGAACTCAACAAAATTGCTATCGACAAAGGCAGCAATGCCGTGAAATAACCTCCTTATATAACACAGACACCCCCACACAGGCAAAATTCCTCGGCCTGAGTGGGGGTGTTCTGTTACCTAACAAACAAATGTATCGATAAATTCCATACCATATGAAGCGCTATTGGCACAAGAATATTCCTTGTCTTGATAAACGAATAGGCAAACCCGGCGCTTATAACAACAACTTGAACGCTGACTGTTGCGATATCCGAAATCTCAAATCCTCTGTAAATCCAAATCGGATAATGGATTAGCGTAAACAAAACCGCGTCAAGAGCAATCGCGTACCCCATTCTCATTTTCTTTAGAAATGCATTTAACAAGAACCCGCGAAAAACCAGCTCTTCAGTAATACCGACAAACAATACTGCACCGACTAACCTTATTGGCACCAGGTCAGGACTAACTCCTAACTCACCATGAAGTACCCACGCATGAACAGGTCTGATAACCAACAAAGATATAATCGCTACCGCAAATATGTAATCCCTGGACCATTGCAATTTACCGGTGAACATTTCTTTTAAGCCAACCCACATATCATAGTGAAAGTGCCTTAACAGTAACACCGCAGGCAATGTCCACACCAGCAGCTTAATAGCTGCTCCTATGAGCTCTGAAGCAATAGGGCCTAGCGGGCTTAAAAGCATAGGCTGAATCGCTAATTCCCTTATACTCCAGAAAGTGAAAAAGACAATGAGATATATAATTATGTGTGATGCCATTAATTTTTTGTTGTTCATTTAACATTCTCCCAAATCCTACTCAAAGAAAAATAGTTCCTCAAATTTCTTGTCCAAAGCAATACACAGTATTAGTGCCAATTTCGCCGTTGGGCAAAATTGCCCTGTTTCTATAGAACTGATTGTATTTCTGGACACTCCAATCATCTCAGCCAAAGCCGCTTGTGAGAGATCTTTTTCGGCCCTTGCCACTTTCAGTTTGTTTCTCAGCACAATTTCATCTCTCATATTAGCGTCCCCACCATCTTCCCAGCACGCTTGGCTCTATCCATCCTAAAGATATCGCTATAAATACCACAAAGGAAACAACCGCAAATATGGCAGAAATAATCACCCATGCCAAATAGTATTTTCTTTTTGTAAAACGATAAACCGGAATGGACTGCCCGAATGCAGCAGCAAACACAATCGAAAACACAGCCAAAAAAACTGTATACTGTCCGGTAATAAATGAAAATAACCCTATCGCCATACCTATAACAGAACCCGTGCGCTCACCCAAACTAAACCCAGCAAATTCTGCATGCTCATGCCCTTCATCTTTTTTTGACTCCCTGCTTTTTGCTAAGATTTCCTCTTTGCGGCTGTTGTTACCTTTTTCTATTGAATCGTTCATAAAAACTTCCTCCAAGTTATATGGTCTTTTTGCCAAGTTATATTGTCATAATAACATGCGCCAAGTTTACTTGTCAAGAGTTTTTTAAAGAGGCGCCTATACGCAAGCAAGCCCCCACAAATTAGTTTGTAAGGGCTTGCTATGCTATCACTCAATTTAATTAAGATATGAATCGTACTTCCATCAAGAATCCATGCAACGCATGGGTTCTTATCAAAGTTTCTTATGAAATTTTTTTAAAAGTTTACGGGGATTGGGGCAGAGCCCAAAGTTCTACATCCCCCCAAGCTTTACATCAATCTTTCCCCGTCACAGTCTCCTTAACAGCCGCCGCAAGCCCTGCAATACCTTGAATCTCCGACGGAATAATAATTTTGGTCGCCTGCCCATCAGCAGCCTTCGCGAACGCCTCCAGAGACTTAATAGTCAAAATACCCTGAGACGGATTCGCGTCATTAAGCAGTCTGATACCCTGAGCATTAGCCTCCTGAACCTTGAGTATCGCGATCGCCTCACCCTCTGACTCACGGATTTTAGCTTCTTTAACAGCCTCCGCACGAAGTATCGTCGATTGCTTATCAGCTTCCGCCGCCAAAATCCTGGACTCTTTCTGCCCCTCAGCAACCAAGATTGCAGACTTCTTCTCACCCTCAGCCCTAAGTATCGCCTCACGACGCTCACGCTCGGCTTTCATCTGCTTCTCCATAGCGTCTTGAATCTCTCTCGGCGGCACAATATTTTTAAGCTCCACACGAGTTATTTTAATACCCCAAGGGTCTGAAGCGTCGTCTAGAACCGCACGCATTTTTGAATTAACCAACTCGCGCGATGTAAGTGTCTCATCAAGCTCCAAATCACCAATAATGTT
>Ga0123355_10001872_pt1 | contig 29513 bp, 24 predicted proteins | sample TergutEmb28metaG_3_FD_89872 | JGI IMG/M metagenome (GOLD analysis project Ga0123355, IMG submission 89872) | Embiratermes neotenicus P1 segment gut microbial communities from Petit-Saut dam, French Guiana - Emb289 P1 | ecosystem: Host-associated > Arthropoda: Insects > Digestive system > Gut ... | reverse complement strand
TCGTCCTCATATTGGCACTGTAAAGAAAACTCGAATTCCTGTAATTCACCCTTATCACACTCATCGAGGCAAAACGACTAAAAATGGTGCGTAGTGCTAGGTGAATTTGTGTGCAAACCCACAACCCAATTGCCTGCACGAATAACAGCTGTAGCGGAGTTTATGTAAAGTGGAGTGTTGGCGAATGCGTTAGCGCCCACAGTGTGGACAGAGTCGGGGATTCTAAAAGTGCTGTTGATGTTAGTACCATAGAACGCCCTCTCTCCAATGGTTTGCAATTGACTATTTGGAGCAAAAGCAATGGTACTCAGATTAGAAATGTTATAAAACATTCTATCGTATATACGGATAAGAGTATTCGGTAAAGTTACATTTGTAATGTTTATTGATTCTTGAAAAAAATCTCTAGCAATGTGGGTAACATTTCTATCTTGTAATCTATTAGGCATAACAAAAGTTGCTGGTATATAAAAATTCGTTGCCTCAACCCTTACGCTGCTAGAATTCAAAATTGTGGTACTAAGTAATGGTTGTGAAACTGTAATTCTATCCATTATCCAATCAATAAAACCTTGGTCTCTAGTTTGCAAATTATGTATTACAGGAAAATTAGAATTTGACCTGCGGCTTGCATCGTGATTATTTTGAGTAAACCTTTTTCTGAATCTTTCAGTTATGCCATTATATCTAGAATTACGCCCCATATCCGCCTCTTGCGAATCCCTGCACACCAATATGTCATCACGAATTTATAGTTTCGCTAGTTATAAGAAAAAAAGCCCAACCGCTAAATGCACGATAAAACGCATTCTCTATTGTAGGAGCATGTGTATTGGAAATATTCGGATTATTAGATTCACGAGTTGAAATTATTTCTGATGCTATACTAACTGCCACTGGCAACGCAAACGGAGGCGGAATCAATAAAAGTTGGTAACCAACAAATGCCCAACTTATCCACTCTTGTCCAACTGTCTCTTGCAAGAATCTTAAATTAGAATAACCTGCCATCGTATAAAAATTTATATGACTGCCCCTGCCGTTTGTTTGATTTGCGTTCCAATTATTCTTAAGTTCCAGTTGCAGATCTTCGTTTTGTATACAGCACAACCCGCTACCACACTCGCCAACATCACATAAATTACTACTGCAATACATTCCTAACTGATATGTAAAATAATTAACTCTGCCAAAATTAGAACCAAAAAACGGAGTACCTAAGCTAAACATGTTTCCTACAAGTCTAGGAAACTCATTTGCAAACTGCATATTGGTTAAGCCACCACGACTATGCCCAATAAGATTTATGCGTGGATAAGTGCCACCTGTTAGATAGCCAAAATCTCTAATGATAGATAATAACATGGTGCGAAACTCGGCGTATTTAGCAGCGTTTGTGCCGCCTGCTGCACCGCCATACCCTTGTGTTGCCTCAAAAACAATAACCATATGGTTGTTTATGTCGTTGAATGTTAGGTGACGGGATGGGGTTAGATTTGGATTGGGGCGTCGTTCCCCATTGTCATAATATTCGTATGACTGCAACTGACCCTGCACTGGCAAATTATATAAATGGAAACTTGTTCCACCGCTCTGCATTCTCGCCCAAAATACACTTGCATTGTTTTTCCATCTTAATCTTTCAATCAATGAACGACTATCAAATGCAAAATACCTATGGCATTGCGTGTTACTCCAATGCGAAACACTACCGCCCAAACCATGCGTTAACACAGTAATCATCGGAGCCCTATGAGTAGTAAAGGGGTCTTGAAGTATATTAAAATGCCCAGTTGTAAAATCTGTGTTTCTTGTACTACGAGATACAAATGCTTGTTGCGATTGCGTTGTAGCATACACTGTTGCCGCACTGCGTTCTCTTGGCAAAAACACCATAAGACACGCTGTTAACGCTAATAGCAAACATAAATTTACCGCTATATAAAGTTTAATTTTATTGTTTTTTAATTGTAATTTTTTCATATTGTTTTCCTTTTTTATATTTACATTGTTTGCCACTGTGCATACAGTGCAAGATTTTCGTATTGTGATCGTGGCATGACACCGTCCCATGCTGTTATCCCACTAGGCTCTAAATACCAGCCTATAAAAACATAGCCTTCCCTAGTGGGGGGGGGAGGGTAAAATGTAAAGATTATCACCTGTTATTAAGTCAAACCAAAAATAATCACGATTGGGACTATCGTTATAATTAAACATGTATTTTATATTTGACCTAAATACATTTTCGCCATTTGCGTGAGGACTTATGATAGTATGAGTTACCCCCCAACTATTTACAATGTTCGTATTGGCATATAAACACACAAGCTCATCTAAAGGCAACAAAGTATTCCAAAAAGACTGTTCTATCCGAACACCACGAGGAACATAAAGTTTGCTCAAACTATCACTTCTAAAGCGACTACCTTGCCTAAAATAAGAAAGACCTATGCCTTGACCAAGATCAGTTACTCTCCTCCCATTCACTGTATTTGGGATTGCAATTATTCGCTGTTTTCTGCCCAATTCTGAAAATCCTAAAATAGAAGCCGTTGTACGATATCCACGGCATGGACTAATCAAAAAATATCCATATTCCTGAGCATTGTAGTCGGGATTGCACCCAATAAATGCCAGTGATGCAAATAACATAAATGTCGATAAGCCAATTATTAAAATTCTTTTTTTCATGTTGTTTTTATCCTCCTTTTTATATTTATATTGTTTGCCACTGTGCATACAGTGTAAGATTTTGAACTACCGAATAAGTTTATAAATTCGATACAATTTGGAAATTAGAAAGGGGGTAAATAAGTTGCCAAAAACAACTCTACTGATTTTATATTATCATAGATGCTTTTTAGTGTCAACGAATATTATAAAAAACTTGATATATGCAAAATTTCTTCTTTTAAGAGAGCGGGAACAACCTTGCTACTTTATCTTATAGCCGTCGGACATTAAAAAGTGAAAAAAGGTTTTCAATAAAAATCCTACCAATCAATACTCTCGATTGATTTAGGATTATCGTTTAGTTGCATTTTTTCTATCACACCGTTTTTCACAAATAATACTTTGTCCGCCATGTCTTTTAAGGCAGAATTATGGGTTACTAGAATTATAGTTTTGTTGTGTTTTTTGCAAATGTCATGAAGAAGTTTTAGTATCATTTTGCCTGTTTGATAATCAAGTGCACCTGTTGGTTCGTCGCACAAAATTAAAGCAGAATTTTTTGCAACGCTGCGGGCGATTGATACTCGTTGTTGCTCGCCGCCAGATAATTGCGCTGGAAAATTTTTTGCCCTGTCAAGTAGCCCTACTTGCGCTAGCACCTCATGTGGGTCTAGTGGACTTTTACAAATTTCTACGCTAAGCTCTATATTCTCTAGTGCAGTCAGATTTGGCATAAGATTATAAAACTGAAAAACAAACCCAATAAAATTGCGTCTGTAATCCGTTAGTTGTCTACTATTAAACTTTGCAATATTTTTATCGCCCACAAAAATGTCACCGCTGCTTGGACTGTCCATTCCGCCTAACAAATTAAGTAGTGTTGTTTTGCCGCTGCCGCTAGGACCTACAATAACCACAAATTCACCTTGCTGAATTTCAAAATCGACGCCCGCAAGAGCATAAATATCTTGCCCGCCCACGCTAAACACTTTTGTAATGTTTTTACACGAAATAGTTGCCATGTGTTAATTTTACCATTTTTATAAAATAAAAGCAATTAGCAAATACGCACATTTTTGCATATTTTCTTTGCCTTTTAATGTCCGACCATGCGATATAAAATTGATGATTTATTCCCGCTCTCTTTTTTTCCTTGTAACGCTTTCTTTATTTACTCCGTTGCAAAAACCGTTTTTTAAGAGTGTTGAATAATTTTAATTTGATTGCCATTATCTTCTATCCCTAACAATTCATTTGCAGTGATATCTAAAACCACACAAAGATTTTGTATAGCACTAACACTAGGTTCGGCTCGTCCTTGTTCCCAATTGGCATAGCAACTCTCAACAACACTCAATTTTTCTGCTACTTGCTTTTGAGTTAGTCCACTAGCTAATCTTGCCACTTTCAAATTATTGATAAAAAGTTTATTCATATAAAAATATTAACGAACAACTAGATAAAATGTCTTGCCACTAGATGTTTTATGTAGTATAATATATTAAGTTATGCTAACCTTAATTATTCTATCTACTATTGCCCTTATTTATAACATTGTAGCTTTTACAATAATCACTTTTACTAGGCATGCATTGCTTGCGAAAATATTATTTATAATTGCAATGCCTTGTATTGTTTTAACAAGTATTGGGCTTATTCTAATATTAGATTTTCATATCACTTTGCGAATAATTATTGCGATTATTCCGCCAGCAGTTTTGTTGCCCATGTTGATAGTCGCATACATAAAAAATCATACTAGTTAGATATTAAAAATTTTGAAAAGGGGTTTGGGGAAAAACTTTTATAAAAGTTTTTCCCCAATTAAAATATTTGCTATCACTACAACAATATGATATAATAAACCTGTTATGATTATCACTCCGCAAATGCTGTGGGCAGATTTTAATGTAGCTAAAGAGCCGCTAGATGCTAGACGAATTACGACTAAAGAGGCTTATGGCGCTAAAGCAACCTATTTTTATTTTAATGGTGTAGAGGCAACAGACGGCATCGTTAGAATTTTTAGTATTCTTTATACTCCTATAAATATACAAACAAAAAAAACGGCAACTAAAAAAGTTGCAAAACAGTTGCCTAAAAAGATTGCAGAGTTTTCGGCAGAGATAAGCGAAATAAAAAAAGAAATTGGCGACGACTTGTTAGAAGATACCGCTATTCAAAAATCAACTGAAGAATTGTTAGAAGATTTGAGGATAACAAATAAAACCGATAATTTGATTATTGTTTTTGCCGATGTCGAAACCGACTCTACAAATTTTAATCCCTCTGTTTATATAGACAACGGCTTTTGTGTTTTGGTTGTTGACTATTCTGGCCTTAATGACAAAAAGCAATATGCCACCATCTATCCTATAAGTAAAAGTTTTGCTAACGCTTTTTATTATCCTGACGCAATTAAAGAAACTAACGAATTATACAAAAGCAGCTGGTTTATTTGGCAAACTATCGCCTTACGCGCAGTTTTTTTTGCACAAAATTTAGACTTTAAGAATATATTCATGTTGGGCTATGGACATGGTGGCGAACAAGTTTATAAAACCGCCTGTTTCCCTTTCGAAACAGAAACACAAGAATTTTTCGCTAAAAACCCTTTGGCGCCTGTAACAAAAGGCAGTGATTGCATAATAAGGGGCGCAGTAACAGTTTTTACAAGTGGTGTTATATATCCAGAAATCCTACAGTTTAAGGCGGCACTCGATAGTTCTAGTTATGCTAAAGATGCAAAATGCCCTATTTTAATGCAGCTAACTTCTAACGAACAAAATAGCGGATTAGACGAAATGAACGACCTTTTTACCCAATCATTAGCTAAAACAAATTTGGGTAGAGTTAGCATAGTAGAGCGAACAAATCGTACTTTAGATAATGTGCGTGATAAAAATCCGTTACTTTGGTTTAAGTCGATTTTAGCTAACGATAAAATCCCAGCTTCCCCAATTATACAACTTAAAAGTAGCAACAATAAACTTTATTGCGAGTTAAAAATTGATGATTATAAAAATATGAAACAAGTTACAATTTTCTCATCTCATATTCAGGAAAAGAGTGCTTATCGTAATTGGCGGAATCTAGAATTTGAAAATCCAGAAAAGGACGAATATTTAGCTTTTGTACCAATTATTAATTCAGAAAAACCAGTTTACATTTTTGCTAGTGTGATTTATAATAGTGGTATAAGTTTATCTAGTCCTGTTGCTGCTGTTGTACCTAAATTCCTTAACATAACTGTAGAGCCGCCACCAGTTAGTCGCCGAATTTATGATACTGATTTCGGACAATGTGATTGGTTAGACTTAGATGCTTCGCCCGATTCTAGCACTCTTGTTATGAAAGAAGGTGCGTTTGGTTTAGAAGGTATAACCAGTACCACTAACAAACTCACAACTTTTAGATTAGCTGACCCACAGTTTATTGGGCCTGCCAACGCCAATTTACAGTGTTTAGTTTATTCTAAACTTGGCCAAAAATTATTTTTTACTATCACAACAAATTCTAACCTAGAAAAGTACTATTTTGATTATGATATTGTGGCATCTAAAGGTTGGACTAAAATAAATATCTCTAATGCCTATTTTAAGTCTAATAACGGCAATAATTTAGAGAGTTGGAGCGACATTTTAACTTTTTCTATCAACTCTAGTGAAGAATTTTTATTAAACTCTTTACTTTGGGTGTGATTTTTTTAATGTCCGCTAAAGACAATATAAAATCAAAAATCTGCGCCGCTTTCTTTTTTCTATATAACACATCATTTAGTTAATCCGTAGTGAATTCCGTTTTTACAATAAATGTTAGCCATTATAATGGACTTAGCAACAGGAAAAATGAGCACCGTGTTAATGGAAAAAAGAGAGCGGCGCAGATTAAATATCTAACTTGCCATCGTCGGACATTAAAAAGTAAAAAAATATGGATGAATTTAACGAAAACAATCTAAATACACAGCAACCTGTAAATAAAACAAGTTGTGCTAACTATGTTCCAATGGCACAATATAACCCCTTCTATCGCAAAAAAGATGTGGGCACTATTATAATGTTTTGTTTACTTGCGGCTGTTACTATTTTCATGTTTTCTATACTTATTTTTACTAATACTATGAGTTTATGTCTTGTACAACAGCATAGTATGAATCCTACAATTGTTGACGGACAATTTGTTATGCTGCGTAACTCTAATGATAATATTAGTCGCGGCACCATTATTACACTAGAAGCCCCTGCCCACCATCACAATAGAGGTGTAAGATTGTTTATTAAGCGAGTTGTTGCAACTGGTGGTGATACTATACAATTTAGACAAACAAACGAGCAAGTTGCTAATACTTCACTTTTTTATGTAGATGTGTATTTATCACCTAGCGGTAGCAATAATTTTGAAAGAGTTTGTGAAGAGGATATTATTTTAACTCGTATGACTACAGCTTCTAATTTTAATCTCAATCTTTATAATGGTTTATTTAGTTATACTGTACCTGACGACAGAGTTTTTGTTTTAGGAGATAATAGAGGAAATTCTGTTGATAGCAGAAATTATAATTCTTTTCATTTATCTGCTGTTACTGGTAGAATGACTAGTATTATAAGGCAAGGCAGTAGTCGTGAAAGGTTTATGTTATTTTTATTTGGCAGACCTAGACAAGCAGGGACATAATTTTTTATCTTTTAATGTCCGACGATGGAAAGTTTATATATTTTGTCTGTGCCGCTCTCTTTTTTCTGTATAATACTATTTTATTTTGTTGTAAAACTCCTTTATATTAACGCCGTTTTTCATTAAGAGTTATCCACATTATCCACATATTTGGGCGTTTAATTGTGGATAAGTATGTGGATAAAATAGTTTTATGTGTGATTTTTTTGTTTTTTTATATACAAATACCTACTTTCTTTAAATTTATCCACATTTATTTTTATATTTCTTTTTTTATATACAAAATAGTGGGGATATATATTATAATATATACACATCTCTTTTTATCAATTTTTACTATATATAGTATTCTTTATACAAAAAATCACTACATATAGTATTAAATCCAATTTATACACAATTCAACATCACCTACAAACTACTATTACTTAATAATTATATATAAATATTAAGTAATAGTAGTTAATCCTTATTATATTTTAACATTAAAATTGTATAATTAAAAATTTTTTGAAAGTTTGAAAACTTTATAATTAAAAAAGTTTTCATTATAAATAAAATGCAAAAATTAAAAGATTATCTTAATATATTAAACTATTCTAATCAATACGAAAAATTAATAAATTATTATAATTTATTAGTAGAAAAAAATAAGCAGTTTAATTTAACAACAGTAATTGATAAATATGAGGCTGAAATAAAACATTTTATTGATAGTTTACAATCAGTAGATTTTATAAAAGAAAAACAAACTATTTTGGATATTGGTTCGGGTGCAGGTTTTCCATCTATTGTATTAGCTATAGTTAAAGAAAATAATAAATTTAATTTGATAGAAACTGTTGGTAAAAAATCTAGTTTTTTAATAGAAGTAGCAGAAAAATTACAACTTAAAAATATGGAAGTTAAAAACTGCAGGATTGAAGATTTATATAAAAATAATAAATTTGATATTGTAACAGCGCGGGCTCTAGCAAACTTGCCTACATTACTTGAATATGCGTTGCCCTACTTAAAAATTAATGGTATACTTATTGCATATAAAGGTAGTAATTTTTTAGAGGAAATAGAGGAGTCTAAAAATGCTTTAGAACAACTTGGTGGCAAAATTAAGAAAATAAAAGAATATACACTATATTATAATAATGAAAACTATAAAAGAGCTTTAGTTATTATAGAAAAAATAAAAGAGTGTCCAAATAAATATCCACGAAAAAATAATAAACCTAGGACAAGACCCTTGTAAAAATAATATATATATTGAAAACCTTTTTTGATAAAAAGGTTTTCAAACTTTCCAAAAAACTTTTATTTTGTAATGTCTGTCGAAGTAGTATAAAATATAAAGTTTGTTCCCAATCTCTTTTGCTTTTCTAACGCAGTTTTTATTTACTAAGTAGTCAAATTTATTTATAATGGAATTAACAGCGGAATAAATAAAAAGCAGCGTATTGCATGGCAAAAAGAGAGTGGCACAGATTAAATATAAAAATTTATTACCATCGGACATTAAAAGGTAAAAAAGAAAGAAAAAATAAAATATAAAGTGAAAAAAAGTGAAAATAAAAAAAACAATAAAATTTTTGCTACAACGATAGTAGCAAGAGTTACACCAGCAGTTGCAGCTGGCGTACATGTTATTAGGTTAAGCGGAAAAGATGCCTTAGTAATAACAAAAAAAATTTTAACAAAAAAAATTGATATTAATCCTAGATACGCACATTTTACTACAATTAAAACAGATAAAGTTAAAGACGATGTTTTGTTATTATATTTTAAGTCTCCTAATTCTTTTACAGGCGAAGATGTAGTTGAAATTCATACGCATGGGAACAATATTATTAGTGATAAAATAATAGAATTTTTGATAGAAAATGGTGCAATTCAAGCAGAAAATGGAGAATTTACAAAAAGAGCGTTTTTAAATAATAAATTAGATTTATCAGGCGCCGAAGCTGTGCATGATATAATTTGTGCAAATTCTGTTGGAAGCGTAAATCAAGCATTTAATCAATTGCAAGGAAATTTATTTAAAGAGATTGATAAAACACAAAAAGCTATAATTGAAATTATAGCAAGTATTAGTAGTGCTATCGATTATCCAGAAGATGATATTATAGAATTAGCTAAAAAAGAAGTTTTGGTAAGAATAGATAAAATAGAAAAAAAGTTGCAAAAGTTAAAAGAAAATTATCATAACAATAAAATTATAAAAGATGGTATACGCGTTGCTTTAGTGGGCAGTCCTAATGTAGGAAAAAGTAAACTTATGAATGCACTTTTGGGTTTTGACCGTGCAATTGTATCAAATATAGCAGGAACAACGCGCGATACAATAGAAGATTATTATACTTATAACGGTATAAACTTTTTTGTTACTGACACAGCAGGAATACGAGAAACTAAAAACGATATTGAAAAACAAGGAATAGAGAGGAGTTTTTCTGCTATTAATCAGGCGGATGTGATTTTATACTTACAAGATGCGGGACAATTGAAAATTGACAATGGACAATTAACAACTTTTGACTATTATATTTTTAATGGCATGACCAGCAATTTGCCTATTATTACTGTTATAAATAAAATTGATTTATTGACTGTAAATAAAAAAAATGACTTAATAAATCAAATAAACGAATTTAACTGCGGAGTCAACAAAAACAGCGTTAGCAACGAACAAGAGAGCGGAAGTAACCAAACTATCCTATCTATCATTCGTCGGACATTAAAAGATATAGAAAAAAATGATTTTATAATTACCAGCGCTAAAACAGGCGAAAATATTGACGCACTTAAGCAATTATTATATAATAAAATTGGCAGTGCTAATGTAAAAAATGTCGGTTTGACTAACGCAAGACATTACTCTGCTGTATGTTCTACCCTAGATGATTTGCGTAGAAGTAAAAATTCATGCGATATATCACTAGATTGTATGTTGTCAGACTTAAATTCTGCGTACAGAAATTTAGGGACGGTTACAGGGCAAGTAGCATCAGATAAAATTATAGAAGAAATTTTTTCTAAATTTTGTGTAGGGAAATAAATTTCTTTTAATGTCCGATGAAGCGGGAACAAATATTCAATTTCATCTTGCTTCCATCGGATATTAAAAAAGGAAAAGAAAAAAGCAAAAAGAACAAATGGTAAAAAATGGCAATTTAGTTAAAAATAAGGTCTGCGGCTTTTTTTCAAGGACAAAAAACTATTTGTTTCCTAAAATAAATAAGCCACTTAAGCCCCTAATTAAAGAAAGCTCCAAAAACAAAAAAGTTAGAGTTTGGGAGGTTGATTTTTTGCGTGGTCTTTGCATAGTGTTAATGTTGTTTGACCATTTGATGTACAACTTTGCTTTTATGCCTAGCATGACACAAAATTTTTGGCAAACAGCAAATCAATTTTTTATAGATGGTTTTAGGCTTGGGCAATTTTATTGGACAATGAGGGCGCGGACAATCATAAGAGTTACAGTAGTTTTTTTATTTTTATTCTTAAGTGGTATAAGTTGTAGCTTTTCTAAAAACAATGGCAAAAGGTTTTTCAAAATGCTAGCAGCTGCAGGCATAGTAATGGTAGCAACATTAGGGCTGGATTTATTAACGAACGGTGGAATGTTTATATTATTTGGTATACTGCACATAATGGCATTCAGTATAGGTTTTTATTGCTTAGTAAAATTATGCTTTAGAAAATTTACGCCGATAGCATGTTTTCTGTTTGGCGCCATAATTGTAGGTTTAGGGTTTACGATACAGTTTTATGAGATGAATGGACTGAGTAGATTATGGAACGACAGATGGACAGACCTCCGTCAATTTTGGTGGATAGCAGTATTAAGCTTTGCAGTGATGGCTTTTTTCTTAATTACAGTCTTTATTAAAAAGTTTTCTAAAAAAATAGTTTATGAGAAAAAAAACAGGGCAAACGCTGGCGGTACAGAAAACATACCACAATTTGCAAAAAAAAGACCTAACGGTAGAAAAAATTTGTTCTTAATTGAATATGCGATTGTTGTTGCCCTAATTGCAGGCTTTATCTTAATGTATGCATTGTTTCCTCGTGCACCTATGGAATATAATAGCTGGCACTACTTCTGCAGTTTATTCATAGGCACAGGCAGCTTTGGTGCAGACTTTTACGGCATTTTTCCATTTATGGGGGTATTTTTATTAGGTGCAGCTACGGGAAGTGTAGTTTACAGAAAGAAACGCTCCTTATTGCCTAAAGCCGAAAAGTTGTGGTTTACACAAGGTGGATACGCGCAAGTAGGCAGAAATGCCATTTGGATGTATTTATCACATCAAGTACTATTCTTTGGCATTGTTATGTTAGCCGCTATGGGCACGGGCTTGCACCCAGGACTATAATTATACGATGTAATTATAAATTTGTTGTTTCACATGAAACAATGTCGAATAATAGGGCAGATATGCCCTATTATTTTGTTTTGCGACATAATTCCCTATAATTCATGCCAAATGTTTCATGTGAAACAAATCGATGGGAAAAAACTTTTGTAAAAATTCTCCCCCAAACCCCTCTACAAAACTCTCAAGTATTGATGTTGCGTAAGTTGTGTAGTATTCAGGTATTTTCAAAATGACATATGTATAAAAACCGTATACGATTATAAGTATACGGTTTTTATGTTTACATTGTATTTTTTTATGATTTTCGTGCGGATGTCCTCATCCGCCTCTATGGGGGTTATTAAACTATGTTTTTGATTAGGTTAATGTTTAGCCCCAATAGTTAAGAGTTTTTTGTAAATTTGAAACCTTTTTTGCAAAAAAGGTTTCAAGAAACATCGCACACGCCCTTTATTTTCTTAAAGTGCTAAGTTCTTCAAGTAAATGTACAAATTCGACTAATCTATCTAAATCGTCTTTGGTATAATAATCAATGTGTATGCGTCCTTTGTTGTCGTTGCCTATTGCACCAACTTTGGTGCTAAATACGCGCTGCATTCTCTCTACCAAATCTTTTAGTTCAATACTTTGAGGCGGTAGTGCTTTAGGTGCGGTTTGTTTAGGGGCAAAAAAATTCTTTACAAATTTTTCAAAATCTCTAACAGTCATTTTGCCATCTGTTGCAGTTTCTGCCAGTTTTCGTTGCATTCCGTGTTCGGATACTGTTACAACGCATCTAGCATGTCCTTCTGATAACCTGCCAGAGGCTACCATGTCAATAACGGCAGGACTTAAATTAAGTAATCTTAGAATATTTGCTACAGTGCTACGGTTTTTTCCAATTCTTTCTGCAACTTGTTCTTGAGTGAAACCATACTCTGTCATAAGCTCTTTAATAGCGTTTGCTGTTTCGATTGGGTTCAAGTCTTCTCGTTGCAAATTTTCAATTAAAGACAATTCTTTTACTTGTTGTGGAGTATAATTTCTGATAATCGCGGGTACATTACGCAATCCTGCATTTTTTGCTGCCCTGTACCTGCGTTCACCCGCAATAATCATATAGTCGCCGTTTCTCTCAACGACGATTATAGGAGAAATTACCCCGTGTGTTCGAATGCTATTTGTTAAATCGCTTAAAGCGACTTCGTCAAATGTTTTTCGTGGTTGATCAGGGTTTGCGAAAATACGCGAAATTGGCAAGTCAGACGGTTTTATATCTGTTGCAGCGTTTATATTGTCGTTTAGTCTAAAACCTGTTGCGTTTTCATATTCTTCGTTAGAGCCTGATATTAAAGCTCCTAGGCCTTTACCTAATCCTTTTCTTATAGCCATGTTTTGTGTTTCCTTTTTTATTTTTTCTTTTTTGAAAACTTTTTTGTAAAAAAGTTTTCAAACTTTCAAAAAACTTTAAGTATTGCTGGTTAATGGATTTGCAGTGCTATTAAAGAGATTTGAAACAATGTTGCTTATGGTCGAGATGACAGGATTTGAACCTGCGGCCCCTGCGTCCCTAACACAGTGCGCTACCAAGCTGCGCTACATCTCGAAAGCCAATACTATATATACTACATTAAAAATATTTTACGGTCAAACAAAAAACTTTATATCTTTTTTATTTTTCTTTTTTGATGTCCGAAGGTAGCGAATTTGGACATTGAAAAAAATGGTAAAAAATGGAAAAAACAAACTGTTAAAAAATTTCTTAAAAATGGTTGATTATATATTAAAAAGGTGTTAATATATAATTATCGTTAAAAAGCATAGTTTAGATAAAAACTTTTTGAACAAGTATTGACTTAACTATTCAAAAATGCTATACTATTTACATAACTATTTTTTTTACAAATGTAGTAAAAAGAGAGCGGCGCTAACAAATAATATTAAAATGCCAGCGTCTAACATTAAAAAAAAGAGGAAAAACAAATGCCAAAAAAGGAAGTTATAGAAATTATACCAGGTGGTGTAAATCCACAATATCTGCACGACGAAGAGTTGAGAAAAGCGCGTATTGCAGAACTTAAAAACGAACGCAAAAGAATTAATGCGGCCGCAAAAAGAGAGTTGATGGAGTTGGGTGAAATTTATAAGCCAACTGCATCAAGAACAATAAAAGCTCCTGTTGCGCCTAAAGTTGATAAATTAGAAAAGCGTATCAAAGAGTTAGAAGAGCAACACGCAGCAGCGAGTATTGCTGCTACTGTGGTACCACCGCAACCGCAAGCTATTCATGTGCAGGCAGCGCAGCCACAAGTGCAATATGCGCCCGTTCATCAACCTCAACCTGCTGTTATGGTAGGCAACGAGCAAACTGAAGTTATTCCGTTTACACCTAACAAACAATTTGTGGGTTTAGTTGACGAACTAAAAACTATGATTAGAAGTCATACTAAAGACAAAAATGACAGTGGCAATAGTGGTAATGATAAATCAGCTAAAGACCATGAAAAAATGGAACTAGCGTCAGAAAAACAATTCGCTAAAGTAGAAAATGAGATTGATAAGGTTCATTCCGAAATTAGAGAAGTTAGAGTAATGTTAAGTGAATTGGTTGGACAAATTCGCACATTTTTAATGATGGGCTTGGGAAAGAGTAATGCGGTGCCGCAATATGTACCGCAAATGCAGCCACCGCAACCAGTAATTATGCAAATGCCGATGCAGCCACCGCAACCTCAATATATTCCGCAACCGATTGTTATGCCACAGCAGCAAGCAGCACCACAAAACATAAGTGTGCCGCTTACTGTAGAGCAACACGCTCCGCAAGCTGCAATTGCACAACCAGCTCCACAAGCAGTGGTGCAACCTGCGGTTTCAGCTGTTGCAACACCTCCGCCAGTACAACATGTTGCAATTGAAGTAACCCCTGCTGTGGCAGAAGTTGAAGAGGTAAATCCGGCAATTGAAGCATTTGCAGAAATAGATAGTCGTCTTAAAAAAATGTTAGACTCTATGCAGGAAAAATTAGTTGACCTAGATGACGAGTTTATCGAAGCAGACGCAGATTCGCGCAGAAGTAGAAGATAGTAGATAAATAGATAGATTCACCAAAAAGCCGTTCGCATTAGAACGGCTTTTTTTGGGGGAAAATTTTGAAAAATTTTCCCCCAAACCCCCTTCAAAACTTTTAATGTTGATTCTGTTTTTACGCTTTAGGTGTCATATGTGGAATGACTAAAATTCTAAATGCCTGTACGCCACCGTTTTTAGCTGGTTTTGCAATATCTGCCAATGCTATGTATACGCCGTCCTGTTCGACAGTTACTGTGTTTTTATAGTCTTTGTCTTGTTTTAAGTAGTCGACTATTTTATCTCGTAATTTACTTGATGGGTTTTTCATGTGTATCTCCTATAAGACTGTTATTTTTGTATATCTATCATATTGTATGTCAACATCACCTATAACGCCTAATGATTTGTACCTTATATAAACAAAAATTTTGCGTATATAATATGTAATAGTACTTATAATAACATTTTTATTATGGGAGATATTGCATACTGTAATATAGGAGGTATGCCATGTCTACTTTTAATGAAAGACTAACTGAGCTGATGCAAGAAAAAGAAATAAAATCACAACAACTTGCCGATATTGTGGGTGTTAGCGTAATTACTGTAAATGATTGGAAGCGTGGAAGATGTCAAATTTTTTTATCTAATGCGATTAAATTGGCGGATTATTTTCATTGTTCGCTAGAATTTTTAATGGGGCGTAATGATGATTATACACATTGCATTTATCTTACTTGCCCACCATTTTATCTGCAGTTTATGAAAGTACTTGAGAAAAAAGGTATTTCAACTTATAGTATACGAAAGAACGGCAGTATTGGCGGTGGTCATTTAAGTAATTGGAAAAAAGGTCGCAATCCACTTGTTGCCACTCTTATTCCTGTTGTGGAGTATTTAGACATTACTCTCGATTATCTTGTCGGGCGAGAGGCTTAATATTTTTAGCAGTGAAAACATTAAAAGTTTTTTGGAAGTTTGAAACCTTTTTTCAAAAAGGTTTCAATAAAACTCTAAAGAACTCTACAATACTTTGCAAACCCAATTTGTGATTTAATGTTTTTTGCGGCTTGCCGGGCAATCTCTTTATTTTCAAAAAAACCTATACAGGCGGAACCCGAACCTGTCATTAAAGCATGAACTGCACCATTTTCGCGCAGCGTCATTAGAGTATCAACAATGCTGTTGTTTAGAAAAATGCTTGGCTTTTCTAATGCGTTTGTAAACATGCTATAATCGGTAATGTCGCCACTTGTTAAAATTTTTATAGTATTTTCTATGTCGCAAACCAATTTTTCTTTTTCGAGATACATTTCGTCAAGTACTCTATAACTATCTTTACTTAAAACCCCGTTAGTTTTTGTATTTTGTGCAACAACTAGATTAAAACTTTTATTGCAAGAAAAACTGGTAATTTTTTCGCCTACCCCCTCTATGCGTGCAAAACCACCTTTTAATTGGTAAACAACATCGCTACCGATTTGCCTAGCAATGTTTTCAAGTTTTGAATAATTTTCATTATTTTTCGAGTTTTTATCGACTATATCAATATTGCACAATTTGCAAATTGCGATTAAGGTTGCAGCTGCATCAACTCCGCTACCGCCAAGTCCCGCCGCAATAGGAATGTTTTTGATAACAGTAACTTCAAAATTATCTTTTATATTAAAATCTTTTTTGAACAGACCAACAGTTTTTTCAACAGAATTGTTTTCAATTATATAAGGTTTGGAATTTTTGTTTTTGAAAAAAATCACTTTGGTGTTGTCGTTTGTTTTTTTAACACTAACTTCGTCAAACAAATCAATAGTTGTCATTATCGTATCAATGGTGTGCAAGTTATCTTGTACGCCAGTTATGTTTAATGCTAAATTTATTTTCGCATATGCTTTTTGGTTTATTGTCATAACTATATTATAAAAGGTGAATGTTATTAGGTCAAATTTTATTGGGGAAAAACTTTTATAAAAGTTTTTCCCCAAACCTCGCTTTTTCTAAACTTTTTATGTAGATGGTTGTCAGTCAAGCCACTTCGCCCAAACTGTGTGGCTAAAATTCACAATTGCAAAACAGGAGTGGATTGGTAGGGGCGGGGAATAGCTGACGCAAAACGGACTTTACAACGAAGTAAATAGAAACAGCGTTACACGGAAAAAAGAGAGCGGGAACAACTAACAAATTTTATATCGCACGGTCGGACACTAAAAAAGGTAAAAAAATAAAAATTAAAAAATGCGTTGACAGCATATATATAGATGTGTTATAATACTATCAAATATAAGACAACTCATTCATGTTACGATCGCTAGATTTATTTACTAAATGACAGTAAAATTAAAACAAATCTACAAACTGTAACTAATAAACCTTGAGAAAGCACTTCAAAATAAAATTAGAAAATCGATTATTTTCTGCGATTAGTTTATATGAAGTAGCTTCGGAAAGGAAAAAAAAGGAGAAAACATCCACATGAGAACTAAAAAGATAGCAAAAGTTTTGCTAATCACGCTAATAACATTTATGGTATCCATTTTTGCGTTTATTGCGTGTGGCGAACAACCACCTATAATTGACCCAAGTCCAACACCGCCGAATGTTGTATTTGAATTTAATCAAACGCATTTCGATTTGATTGAAGGGGGGGCGCCTGGTGCGTTGACATTAACCATGCAAAACATTACGGGTACGCCGGAATGGCAAAACAGCAACTCAAGCACTGTTGACATGGTGGCCATTTCTGGTCCGTTATCTAGACATTTAATTCCATTAACCGAAGGTGCGGCAACAATAACTGCAACTTTAGGTGGGCACACGGCAACGGCGACAGTAAATGTTTTTGAGGCTTTAGAGCAACCGAGTTTAATTATCAATAATCCAAATATCAATTTGCTTGTAGGTAGAACTCAAACAATAACCGTTACTACAAATTTATCGCAAAACATGGTTAGGTTTTCTACTCGTGATGCAAGCGTTGCAACGGTTAATGAAATTAGCGGACAAGTTACGGCAGTAGGCACTGGTATTACTAATATAGAAGTGCGCGCTGGCGCGATGATGGCATTGGCAAGCGTAACAGTTGCCGAGCCTCTTATCACAATAAACACTCCAAACTCTTCACTTTTTGAAGGGCAGTCGTTGAATTTAGATTTTACTGCTAATCCAGATTGGGCAGGGCATGTAACATGGGCGACAGATAATGCAGATTTAGTTACAATTTCGGCAGGTACAACCACAACAACAGGAAGCATTTCTGTAACGGCACAAAACTTAAACAGTGCCATTACAAATCCTATTGCAAGAATTTCGGCTACTTTTAATGGCGAAACTGATTTTGTTTATATAACAGTTGTGTCAGCAGATTCTGCAATTTATACAATTGAGTTAAGCAATTACGATTTAGAATTTATTCTTGGCAGTGCTGCCGCTGATGTTACAGCAGTTGTTACAAGATATGTATTTGATACAATTTTAGGTGTTGCAGTACCAAGTATTGTACCCACTCCTACGATTGTATGGACTATTGAAGATACCGACCCTGTGGGCGTTGTATCAGTAGATAATGGTTTAATTACTCCGTTAGTGCCAGGAACAGCTACAGTCAGGGCAACTTTTACAAGCGGTGGCTTTACGGTTTATTCTGATATTACTGTTGTTGTAATAGATGATATTCCGGACAGTGCAGTTACAATTGAAACGCCTGAAGATTTAATGCGTTTTATGGGCAACCCAAATTTAGGCGGTTATCTAGTAAATGACATTGACATGAGTAGCGTTACGCTACCTACAACTACAGCGTGGCAAACGGGCGAGTTTAATGGTGTTTGGGAAGGTAACGGTTTTACGGTACATGGTCTTGTGCTTAACCGTTTCTTTAATAGAGTAGGGCCTGATGGCGTTATTCGTAATATTCATTTTATTGTAGAAAGGTCTGGTAATGGTGCGGAAGTTTCACTTTTTGCAGATATTGGAGCTATGAACAACTTTGCAGGTACAATGGAAAATGTAAGAATTGATGTTACTTATGGGCCATCTCCTGCTAACCGCAACTTTAATGCAATACTTGGTATTGCAAATGATGGCGGAACAGTTAGAAATGTAATTGTAAACAAAAGCACTGTTAGCGGAGGGTTAGATAATCCACGCGGTTTATTTGTTCAGGGTGCAGGTACTGGTATTGTAGAAAATGTTTCTATATCAAGCCCTGCAACTATTGCGCCAGGTTTCTTGTTTGGAGCAACTCAACGCGCTATGACGGAAACAGGTACAGGCATGCTAAATGCTGCAAACTTTCCACATCCTATATGGAACAACCAAATTTGGTATGTTTCTCAAGGAAATGTTCCTGTTTTAATCAACGATGGAAATCGTGGCCTGCATACAATGACAATCGATCAAACAGGGCCAATTGAAATGTTTGTTGGCGACCAACGCGGTTTATCGGTTAGCTTTAGCGGAATTGGTGTTACAGCTGCAATGCGTGATTTAACTTGGGGCGTGTCAAGCGGAACTGCTGTTAGTATATCTGATAGTGGTGATGTTACCGCTTTATCAACAGGAACTGCAACAATTACTGCAACAAGTGCTACTGCTTCAGTTCTAACAGGCAGCCCAATCGTAGCAACCATTATTGTGAATGTAGGTGCTGCTACTACCGTAGAAATAACTAATGCAAGTGATTTTGATGGACAAAATGTAGAGATTGGCACAACTGGTACGCTAACAACTGTTGCAAATCGTGGTACTGTTACATTTAACCAAAGTGGTACAGGTTCTGTTACTATAAACAATGCAGGCGAATTTACTGCAGTAACAGCAGGTACTGTTACTATTACAGCGACAACAACATATTTTGCAAGTACTGCAACTGATAGCATTACAATTACCGTGTTGCCACTAGCAACCATGAGTTTTAGCGAGAGTAATATCAACCTAGAAGTTGGCGGTTCGGTAAACCTAGAGAACTTACTTACTTCAAACAGACAAGGTTTAGGTTTGCTTTGGACAGTAACGAGTGGCACAACTAATGTGGATTTAGCTACAGTTGGTGGTGGCTCTGGAGTAATTGCACTGGCAGATTTCCCTAACCTTGTTACAAGAACAGCTACAGTTAGAGTAACTGCAGTGCGCGTAGTAAATGGTGTACAAACTTATTGTGGTTACGCTACAATAAACATCACAATAATGCCAACTGCTAGCCTAGCAGCGGGTGCATATGCATCTATTGTAGAATCTAATCCTGATAGAATATTCTCGGTTAGTGTTACGACAAATAGGCCAACTGTAGGATTTAGTTTTGTTTCGGGCGGTGCTTATATTTACGATTTCGACCAAGAGGCTATTCTTACAGGTACAGGCAATAACCTAACAGTTACATTCAACTTTAGAGTAAATGCTAGTGTTGCGGACGGTAGCAATATTGTTATTCGTGCAATGCACACAGAAAACAACACGCTAATTCATGATTTTAATATTCAAGTAGGTCAAGTTTTAGCTAACATCGAAATTGCTAACGCAACAAGAATGCTAGATCATGACGATACTTACCAACTAGCTTTAGGTGTAAACACTACTGTAGACCCTAGTAACATTACATTTAGCAGTAACAACCCGCTTGTTACGGTATCTGCTAATGGTTTAGTTACAGTTGCTGCAACTGGGCTAGATCGCACACAAGACATAATTGTTACAATAACTGCAACTGGCGACGGTGTTACTACAACTGCAACTCTAACTATTAGATGGGTAGCAGCTACAGTTAATGCAGATGGCATAGATTATAACGGGCAACAATTCTTGTTAACAGCAGGGCAAACAATTAGTCCGTTTGGCGCCGTATCTACTAATAAAGGTGGTATAAATTGGGTATCAAGCAATCCAAATATCGCAACAGTTGTGGACGGTGTTGTTACGGCAGTTACAAGTGGTATAGCTACTATAAGAGTAGAGAGTTTATTAGACCCAAGCGTTTTCGTTTATATCGAGGTTGTTGTAGTAGTTGTTAACATTACAAACGCATCAGCGGCAGAAGGTGCGCTACAAAATGTAGGCGATTCATTCGCGCTAGATATAGAGTTTACAATAGGTGATACACTTGTTTGGACATACGATAGTAATTTTGTATCAGTAAATCAAACAACTAGAATAATAACTGTATTGTCGTTTGATGGTGCTACTTATACAGTTATTACAGTAACATCAACGCTATTGCCGACAGTTAGCGCTAGCATTACAATTTCTAACTACTGGCAAGGTTGGACTAGAATTACGACATCTGCACAATTAGCGGCATGGATGTATACAGGTTCGGCGGATACTAACGCATATCTTGCCGCAAATATAGACCTAAACAATCAATCATTTGATGTTATGGGACCTAGACAGCTAACAAGAGTTTTAGATGGTAGAGGACACTCTGTAATCAACTTTACTTTCAGCAGATTCTTTAATGGTGTATCGGCAACAGGTGCGTTTAGAAATATTCATATTATTGCAACACATAATTCGCCAGGTAGAGGTGGCGTATTTGGTGCAGGTGCGGGGCAAGCATTTGCGGGCACTCTGTTAAATGTAAGAATGGATTTAAGGCTTGTAGGCAACACAGACCACAGAGAAACCATTTCTTATTCAAGTGCGGCTACAGCAACATTTACAAATACAATTTTTGTTATGACGCCAACAGTGTCGCTAACAAACGCAGTGCCTACGATTTTCACGATTGGATCAGCAACATTTACAAATGCACACTTCCATTATGTAACCGGTGACGGAATTACAGTTGCGTTGCGTGCGCCACATGGTGCAACTAATCGTACAATGGCGTGGCTATCATCTGCAAGCAATTGGACAGGTGTAAACGCTCTTCCTAATGTATGGGTAGTAGAAAACGGCGAAGTTCCAACACTAACTCATGGCTTCCCAGTAACTTTATCTTTAAGCCGTACAGACTTTACTTTGTTTATTGGTGAAGGTGCACAAACAATTATTGCAACGACAAACCGTGGTGGTGTAGAATGGGCAAGTTCTAACGCGGGTGTTGCGTCAGTATATAATGGTGTTGTAACAGCGGTTGCAGTTGGCACTACTATAATCACAGCAACTAGTACAGTTGATTCGAATGTAACTGTTAGTTTGATTGTAACTGTAGAAGAGCCGGTGGTAGGTGCAAGAGAATTAGACTTTGTTATAAATCAAGGAACAGCCGGTGCTGCTAGCAATTGGTTTAGTTCGATAAATCGTCGTACAACAGCAATTGGTGCAACTGGTTTAGTTAATACAAACCTTAATGTAAGAGCTCATCCTATTGTGATTGGTGCTACAGCAAGTGATATCACTCTAAGCTATACAGCAGTTGGCGGTACAAATGGTTCAGTTGCAAACCTAACTGTAGGTACGCCAGAAGCAGGTGCAGGTAATGGCCCAGGCAGTGGCGGAACAAGATTTCCAATTAGCTTTACGCCAAGCAGCGTAGGTCTTGTTAGAATTACAGTTGCAGGGCTTGATGCAACAGCAAATTTCTACCTGGAAATTTTAGCGTCAGCGCCTGCAGGTGGTTTTATTGTAGGCGGTGCAGGCTTTATAACAAGCGCTGCTACAAATAACGACTTTATGCTTGCCAATGATATCGACATGGGTTACCAATTATTTGGTAACGCAGCTATCGGCAGACATTATGGTAGAATTAACGGACATGGTTACAGAGTTAAAAACCTAGGTACGACTGCTTTTGGTGGAAACCATCAAGGGTTTGTTACTAGACCAGGCCCTAACATGATTTGGGAAAATATCCATTTCTATAATATTGCTATAAATCTTGCAGGAGCAGGACACTCTGGCATAATCAACGAAGCACATGGTGCAGACGGATTTACTATAAGAAACAATATTTTTGAAGGAACTTTTGCGGGCACAGGTCCTGCTAACGGTTTCCTTATCGGGACATCTCATGCAGGCGCCACAAGAATTGTAGAAAATAATTTATTCTTGCTAACTGCAGGTGGTGCAGTATCAACAGGGCCAAGAATCATTGCAGGTAGATTTTTAGCGGCGGATGCCATTAGTTATACATTTGCTCTAAATCTTACCGGTGCAACATTCAGTTATGCAGTGCCAGCAAACTCTGGTTTTAGAACTGCAGCGCAATTGCAAACAGCTAGCACATTTAGCACTTGGGATATCGGCATTTGGAATATAGTAGACGGTGCTTTCCCAAGTTTGCATAATGCGTTTACTAGATAATTGAGGGTGTGTCTTTTTGGGGGAAAACTTTTACAAAAGTTTTCCCCCAAACCCCCTTTCAAAATTTTAAAGAATGGGTTTATCCTAGTAGGTGCCGTCCATCGAACGCTCGAAAAACGAGCTTCACAACGGAGTAAATAAATACAGTGTTACACGGAAAAAAGAGAGCGGGAATAAACAAGCTCCCAAACTTGCAAACAGAGGACATTAAAAGGTAAAAAGAAAAAATATGATTAACTCAACGAGTTATCCAATCGGCACAGGTGGCCTAGAGTGCATTTTTTGGATGTATATCGCCGTTGCCGCTTGGACGCTGTTATTAAGTTTTATAGCAATTGGCGTAACACGAAAAGATAAAAACGCTGCTCAAAACAGCAAATGGCGAGTAAAAGAAGCTACTTTAATGCTAATAGCATTTTTGGGTGGTGCTTTTGCAATGATTGTAACAATGCGAATAATCCGCCACAAAACTAATCGCAAAAAGTTTATGGTAGGAATACCGCTAATTATTCTTTTTCATATAGCCGTGCTAACAACAATATCGTTATTATACTTTTTTGTTTGGAGATAGATTTGTTTGGAAACTTTTTTGTAAAAAAGTTTCCAAGCCTTCAAAAAATTTTTAACTTCTACAGAGCGGAAGACAATAGGCTTATTGTTCCTAACTGTGCTAGGATGAGAAACAAATTCAATGCTTAAAAATTTTTCTCCCAAACAAAATCAACAAGACCTAACAAGTTCTAAATTAAAAATGCGAAAGTAAATTTACTTTCGCATTTTTAATCCTCTAATCCTAAAAGATAATCTACTGAAACTATAGAAACATCAAAAAATTTAGCTAGTATTATAATCGCATTCAGGCTAGGTTGCCTTATTTCATTTTCCCAAATAGTAGATATTACATGATAGGTAAGCTAGCAAATATTCAACCAACGATAGAGGCAAGAATTTTATCAATCATTTTAGAGATCAATGACATTGTGTCTAACGATGCGATAAGTGATTTTGAATGCCTTAAAGAGATTGTGTAATTTTTGGACAGTCTAAATCCTCTTATCCGCTATATTCTCAACAGTAAAAACTAACTTTTAATTGTATTCTAATTTAGCAACAAGACAAAATCGCTTGCTAGCGTTTTATAAAAATGATATAATTATATTGTAATTAAAAATTTAAATTACAAACATAACTTTTTAGGAGTTCAAAAAGAGGTTCGGCAAAAATAAGCTAGAACCAGTAGAGAGTCAATTCTCTCTTGCAGTAAAAAAACACTATGAATATAAACACAACGCTACACGAAGAATTTAATCTAAAGCCCGAATATGTTACTAATATTATCAATCTAATTGACGAGGGTAACACTATTCCGTTTATTGCTAGGTACCGTAAAGAAATGCACGGCGAATGTGATGACCAAGTTTTAAGAGACTTTGCGGACAGGCTGACTTATTTGCAAAATTTACTTAAACGAAAAGACGAGGTAGAGCATTCTATCAAAGAGCAAGAAAAGTGGACAGACGAAATTGCTGCTGCGCTTGATGCTGCAAAAACTTTAACTGAAGTTGAGGATATTTATCGTCCTTACAAGCAAAAAAAGAAAACAAGAGCATCTGTTGCTATCGCAAAAGGTTTAGAGCCGCTTGCAGATATTGTTTTTGCACAAGAATTGCAAGCGGGCGATATTATGGCAATCGCGGCAGAATATATTTCTGAAGAAAAAGGCGTTGAGACAGCAGAGGACGCGCTGCAAGGCGCAAAGGATATCATTGCAGAGCGCATTTCAGACGATGCAGAGTGCCGTAAGATACTTCGTGCAATGTTATATGAAATAGGTGTTGTTGAGGCGAAACTTAGCCCTAAAGACGATAAGGCAAAAGAAAAGCAACATACATACGAAATGTATAAAGAATACGCAGAACCTGTAAACAAAATCCCATCTCATAGAGTGTTGGCTATAAATCGTGGTGAGGCGGATGATTGCTTAAAGGTTGACATTAAAGCGGATGAGGAAACAGCATTAACTAAAATCAAGGGAATGCACAAAAAAAGCAGTATTTTTGATTCTGTTATGGATGATACAATTGCCGATAGTTATAAAAGACTTATTTTCCCTTCTATCGAGAATGAGGTTAGAGGCGAGTTAACTGAAGTTGCGGCAGAGCAAGCAATTAAAATGTTCGAGCTTAATCTTAAGCCTCTTTTATTGCAACCACCTCTTAAAGGCAAGGTTATTTTGGGATTAGACCCAGGTTATCGTACAGGTTGTAAAATGGCGGTAATTGATTCTAGCGGCAATGTGTTAGACCACGGTGTAATTCAAGTTACTCAATCTGAGGGTGCAAAAGAAGACGCAAAGAAAAAAGTTTTAGATCTTGTTAGAAAATATAAAATTAATGTTATTAGTATAGGTAATGGTACCGCAAGTAAAGAGACAGAGATTTTTGCTAGCGATTTAATTAAAGACTACAAATTAGATATTAGCTATGCAGTTGTAAACGAGTCGGGTGCGTCTGTATATTCTGCATCAAAATTGGGCGCTGAAGAGTTCCCACAATACGATGTTACTATAAGAGGTGCTATTTCTATCGCCAGAAGGTTGCTTGACCCGCTAGCAGAACTTATCAAAATTGATGTAAAAAGTATTGGTGTTGGGCAATATCAACACGATATGCCGCAAAAACGCCTAACAGAAGTTTTGACGGGCGTTGTAGAGGATTGTGTTAATAGCGTTGGCGTAGACCTAAATACTGCAAGCTATAGCCTTTTATCTTATGTGTCGGGTTTAAATAAAACAATTGCAAAAAATATCGTTAAGCATCGTGAGAGCATGCCTTTTACTCAACGCGAGCAACTATTAGAAGTTCCTAAATTAGGGCAAAAAGCGTATGTGCAGGCGGCAGGTTTCTTGCGTATTCCTGAAGCGGACGATGTGTTAGAAAACACTTCTGTGCATCCGGAGAGTTATGAGGCAGCAGATAAATTGCTAGCAAAATTTAGTTATTCTAACGAAGATGTTAAAGGTGGAAAAGTTACTGACATCAGAGAGAAAATCAAAGAGTACGGTTTAGATAAATTGGCGGGAGAAATTGGTGTTGGTGCGCCGACATTGTCGGACATTGTTGAAGAGATTCTAAAACCAGGTAGAGACATCAGAGATAGCTTGCCGCCAGCAGTGTTAAGAGCTGACCTTATGGACATGAAAGACCTAAAGGAAGGTATGGAGCTAACAGGTACTGTGCGAAATGTTATCGACTTTGGCGCTTTTATTGATATTGGTGTACACCATGACGGACTGTGTCATTTATCGCAAATGTCAGATAGATATATTAAGCACCCATCAGAAGTGCTAACTGTAGGACAAGTAGTAAAAGTTAGAGTCATTGGTGTTGAGGCAGATAAAGGTAGAATTAACTTATCTATGCGTACGCCAGGGCTAGAAAAGCCGCCCAAAAGAGAACCAGGCGAAAAACCAAAATTCGAGAAAAAAGATAGGCCTCCGTTTGAAAAAAAGGAAGGACAAGCGCCACGAGGTGATAGACCACAAGGCGACCGCAAACCGCTTAGCAAAGATGGACAGGGTGGGTTTAATAAAGACCGTCAAGGTGGCGGCAACTTTAATAGAGATAATCGTGGTGGCGGCAACTTTAATCGTGATAGAAGCAATAGTCGAAATAACGACGATTGGAAAAAGTTTGCTAAATCAGGCGACAATAACTCAAACTATAACAGGGCGCCTCAAAAAGAGATGTCGCTAGAAGAGGGTTTGGCGGCGTTAGCTAATAAGTTTGGTAAGAAAAAATAGGCTAGGTTTTTGAAGGTAGTCCTTTGGGGGAAAAACTTTTGCAAAAGTTTTTCCCCCAAGCCCCCTTTTCAAAACTCTTAGGTATTGGTTTTGCTACATTGTAAAAACGGGTTTCACGACGGAGTAAATAATAGCCGTGTTACAATGTAAAAAGAGAGCGGGAGTTTAGAAGTTATCCAAACTTGCATCGTCGGACATTAAAAGGAAAGAATATGAGAAAATCAACATTGAGAATAATAACGCTAATTGTAGCGGGGATAGCAGCTATTTTAATTGCGGGGTTACTTGTGCTAACACTTAGTCCCGCTGCGGCTGCATACGCAAACACGCCTCTTGTTCAGGTGTTGCTTTTCATATTGTGCGCGTTGCTTGTTACGGCAATAGGTTTTAGCATATTTGCCGTTTTTGCGCCCGACAATAGAGTAAAAAACATTAGGCTTGATAGTTCTGATAAAGGCAAAAGAGATGTTACTGCGGCTTGCGTTAAAAGAGTTGCGATAGAGGCGGCAAATTCTGTAGAAGGTGCTTCAATAAAAAATGTTAGGCTAACAAGAGATTTTATAGACGACATTCATTTTTCGGCTTGTTTAACCATTAAGGCGAAAGAGGGCGAGTTGTGTGAAAATCAAGACAAGCCTTGCGAAATTATTAAAAGAGTAACAGCGGCTATCGAATTAGAGGTTATGCAGGTTTTCGATTTAGAATTTAGGTCAATCGACATAAAATTAACAGGTGCAAAGCATTATGGCATGCCAACTTCGCAAATGATAGACGAAAGAGTAAGCGGTGCTCCGTTATTTGTGCCAAGTGCAGAAATGATAGCAGCTAATGTCAACGCAGTTGCTTTTAGAGAGCAAGAATGCATGGCAAGAGAAAATGCTGTCAGTCAGCGTGAGGCTATTTGTGCTGATAGAGAAGCAAGGCTTGCTGCGTTATGCCAACAAGAAAACCCTCATTTAGTAATCGATACACAAGATTTGGTAGAGCAAATTCCAGAAGAAGAATTGGAAGCTGCCGATATTACAAGCGAGGGTATCCAGCAAACAATGTTTAATCAGCCACCAATGCAGCAACAGCCGCTTATTAAGTTGCAAGATAGCGTTATTATGCCAATTGTTATTCCGTGTGGTACCGATGCTAGTTTGAATAATGCCGAAAGAATGGCAAGAGAAAATCAAAGCGCTCAACCACAAAATATCTACGATCCCACGATTGGCCGTAATTCCTATTGTAATTCACTAGACGAAAAGTTTAAGAATCTAGGTGAGCTGCTTGAGCGTGAGAGGTAATCTAAAAATTTTCTTGAAAACCTTTTTTGAAAAAAAAGGTTTTCAAACTTTCCAAAAAACTTTTATGTTTTGCACAGAATGTTTGCCAATACTTAAGAGTTTTGAAAAGGGGGTTTGGGGGAAAACTTTTGCAAAAGTTTTCCCCCAAATAAAATAGATGCAAGAATATATCCAAAATACTATAGTCCCAACCACTCTACAAACAATAGCGTTTCGTAGCGGCGTGGTAAAGTACCAACTAATTTTGTGTTTGGTACTTTTTCCGCTAACAGGGGTTCTTAGTGCTGTTTCGTTTATTCTAGCTCAACTAACTATAGGCATATTGCTGGCAGTTGTATGTGCAGGCCTTTTAGCGGTTACAGTTTTTTATGCAAAACAACTGTGCAAAACTCCGAAAAAGAGATTAGCAGTAGACGAGGACGCAATTTATTTGTACATAACACGCAACGAAGTTATCCGTATAGACAAAAAAGATATAGAGAATATTCAACACGCAAAAGCAAATAAACTGTTAGGCGCAATTTTTTATAAAAATGACGGCAGTTTTATAGTAACTACAAAACAAAACGAAAAGTATACAGTACTGTTTATAAGAAACTCTAGTATCGTTTTTGGCAAAATAAAAGAGATATTTGAAGGATTCCTGTAGTTTTTTTGAGGAAAACTTTTATTGGGGGGAAATTTTGAAAAATTTCCCCCCAAACCCCCTTCAAAACTTTTAAGTATGGTTACTCCTGTTTAATCAAATAAACAACAATTTTTTTGCCACATTTTTTGGCATAATCTATTGTGAACTTTGTTCCACTACTAAAACCGTTCCAAAAGGCTATAACAATATCTGCATTGTCTACAATTTGTCTATTGCGGATTAGTGGTGCTATTTTGCCGTGTTTTTTGTAGTCGGGCAAAAATATAAGTTTTGGTATATCGTTTTTGTCGGCATATTTTTCTGCTAGCGTGTCAATTCCTTTAGCTCCGCCCGACACTATCAAGGAAATGTCGGTGGGTAGATAGTTTTCTATTTTTATGTTGGTAATGTTTCTTGAACCAATGATTGCTACTGTCATGTTTATTATAGCGTCTTAATTTTGAGATGTAAAGTATTTTGTCTCACAAATAAGATAAAATAATAGTATGAAATTTGCACAACGACTAAAAGAATTACGCATAGAGAAAGGTCTTTCGCTAAAGCAGTTTGAAAAAACAATCCAACTTGATGATTCAACTCTTTGTAGATGGGAAAATGGACAATTGGATTCCATTTGTGATAATTTAATAATTATTGCAAAATTTTATGATGTTACGGTGGGATATTTGTTAGGTGTAGAAGAGTATTGATTTCTGATATAAACTATATGATGAAATTTGTATACTTTTATATTTGGGGGAAAAACTTTTATAAAAGTTTTT
>Ga0123355_10001871_pt1 | contig 29518 bp, 22 predicted proteins | sample TergutEmb28metaG_3_FD_89872 | JGI IMG/M metagenome (GOLD analysis project Ga0123355, IMG submission 89872) | Embiratermes neotenicus P1 segment gut microbial communities from Petit-Saut dam, French Guiana - Emb289 P1 | ecosystem: Host-associated > Arthropoda: Insects > Digestive system > Gut ... | reverse complement strand
TCGTTCATCAAATAATACGGCTCGTTTAGTTTTTCTTGCAATGATTTTGCAAGGGTTGATTTTCCGCTACTAGATACTCCATTCAGGCATATTATCTTACCTTTGTTCATATGTTCAACCTCGCTATATATATTTTTACGCACGTACCACGCTTGTGATGGTACATAAGTGTGCCCTTATTTTATTCAGCTGAAATATTTTATTACACAGAAATTAAAGCTGTAATGGTAGCCGCAATTTCTTTCATTTTTTGCAACTTTATATTCCCAACTTTATTAATTATTAAACCAACTTCTGCTGTGAATAGTTTGTTTGGACGGATATTGCTTAAAACATTTAACACGCCATCAGAAAAATCAGCATCCGAAAGTTCAACTGCATAATTATCGCTAAAATTACGGCTGGTTATTTGCGCCAAAATAACGTCATCCGAAGATGCTATAGCAACAACAAGGGCAGGGCGGCGTTTAGAAGAGCTTAAATCTGAAAATGGAAAAGGCAGTACAACTACGTCGCCTTTTACAAATTTGCCCATGTCGAATCCTCCTCGGGAGTAAGCCAGTCTTTCGCTAATGATTTTTCACTTGCAAGTGTTATGTTATTTGATTTTTGTGCAGTTACTTGAAAAGGTATTGCTTTTTCGCGCACTGCTTGGCTAATAAACAAACTAATGGCAGATGAAAACGAAATGCCCAATTCGCGAAATAAAATATCGCCTTTTTCTTTTAACTCATTATCAATACGAATATTTAATTGAGCCATAGTAAACCTCCCGCATTTGTTATACAATCATTATAAAGCAATGTATAGCATTTGTCGCCAATATGCTCATATATGCTAATAATGGAATCGCAACGTTATTTCCGCCCTTCACAGCGCACATCATATTAAAGCAACTCACTATAGGAGATTGATATGCCAAAAACATCAAGCTACGAGCAACGCAACAGAGTCAAGGAGCCCCTTATCGAGCTGGAAAGAGCTCCTGCTTTTGTCTATGCCGGGCGGGTTTCGGGCAGTGAACGGTATTATCTACCGGCTCAGCACGACCAAATCACAGAGATAATCTATTTGGCTGCCGGAAAAGGGACTCTCACCATCGGCTCGTCAGAGCATAAGGTTGGCGCAGGGGATTTGGTAATTTTCAATAGCGGTGTGCGGCATGAAGAGCTATATTACGTAGATAGCGAGATGGCTGATGCCAGGCTTGTTGTATACCACTGCGGAATTACCGATATTCATGTCAAAGGGATAAAAGAGCAATGGCTCATCCCAGAAAACTTATCACCGATTTTACATACCGGCAATAATCAGCCTGTCTTTCAAATGCATTTCGATAAGTTGATAAATGAACTTGATGCCAGAAGTCCCGGACATGAAATGCTTTGTAATAATCTGGTATCTGTGCTATCTGTTTATGTCATAAGAATGGCGAATGACATAGTCAGCATTCTATCTGACAAAAACGAAACCCTTACCCCATCATTGTTATCTGAGAAAATTAAAATGCATATTGATGAGAATTACGCTCGGACAATCACTATCGAAGAATTGGCTGCGGAGTTTCACATTACCCCATCCTACCTTGCCAATATCTTTAAGAGGCACATAGGAATGCCGCCGATTAAATATCAAATCTCAAAGAGAATGGATGAGGCCAAACGCTTGCTTTCACATACGGAACTAAAAATAAACGAAATAGCATCCAGGATTGGGTATGAAAATATCAACACTTTTTATCAGCCATTTAAAAAGAATACCGGGGTCACCCCCAAAGAATATAGGAAGATAAGCAGCTCCCCTACCCCTTTACACTTCCAATCGTGAGTCCGGACATGAAGTATCGTTGCAAAAACGGGTAGATTAGCAGTACCGGAATCATAGCGATAAAGACCTGTGCTGCATTGGTTGTGCGGTTACTTACTTCCATCATCCTGCGAATAGCTTCTCTGTCCCCAGTAATCATAGTGGGGTCAAAAGTCACAACTCGAGTACGCAAATAGGTCTGAAGGGGATAATTGCTAGGGTCGTTCATAAAAATAATACCGTGGAACCACTCGTTCCAGTGGCCGACTACTATAAACAACGTAATTGTCGCAATTGATGGCAGAGATATGGGCAAATAAATCTGTGCCATAGTCCGCCAGTGTGATGCACCGTCAATAAACGCGGCCTCTTCCAGCTCTTTTGGGATACCCCTAAAAAAGTTCATCATAAGGATAATATGCCATGTATTAACCGCTCCAGGGAGAATCAGAGCCCATATTGAATCGATAAGCCCGACACGGCTTACAACAATAAAAAACGGGATAAGGCCGCCACTGAAAACCATTACAATAATAAAATATGCTACAAAAATTGGCCTATGTTTGAAGGTCGACCGCTCCTTTGAAAGTGGATAAGCAGCAGTTATGGTCAAAAAAAGCTGAATCGGCACAGCAATACCAACCCTTTGTATAGAAACCCAAAGGGCTTGGAAAAATTCCGCGTTCTGCATAGTCCATGAGTATGCATATGTCGTAAAATGGACAGGCCATAGTCCCACAAGTCCTGCCTCTGCCGCAGAACGCGAGCTTAGGGACACGGCAAGGAGGTTAATCATTGGCAGTATGCACAGCAATGCCAAAAGTATTAAGAATACATAGTTGAAACACACGAATATCCGTCTTGCAGTGCTTTTATCTTGAACCATGGTGTCCTCCCAGCAATCCCTCATAAATTAGCGTTACTTTTCCGGTTTATACCAAATCATCAAAACCGGATTTTTTCATGTTAAAGTACCCGGTAATTAGAGTACTTAGCGGCAAGCCAGTATGATGTTACTATAAATACAAGAGATACAACTGACCTAAACAGCCCGGCGGCGGTTGCCAGTCCAAATCTCATATTTATCAGCCCCATACGGTAAATCAGGGTATCCAATATATCCCCGCTTTCATATACAACAGGGCTGTATAAGTTAAATACCTGGTCGAAACCTGCATTCAAGATACCCCCAAGGCTTAGTACCGTCATAAGGACGATTATCGGCATCATACCTGGTAAGGTAATATGCCAAGTTTGTTTCCAGCGGGCAGCACCGTCTACCGTTGCAGCTTCGTACAAAGATGGGTCTATACTGGTAAGAGCGGCAAGGAAAACAATGGTCCCAAAACCAAACTCACGCCATACATGAGTGGATATAAGCACCGTGGGGAACCAGTTATTATCTGCTAGGAAAAATATAGGCTCTATTCCAAAAAGCCCAAGAAAATTATTGAATGCGCCGGTACTTGGGGAAAGCAGGTCAATAAAAATACCACCAAGTATTACCCAGGACATAAAGAAAGGCATGTAAATAATAGTTTGCACACCGCGTTTTACAAACTGGTTCTTGGCTTCGTTTAGAAGCAAGGCCACTATTATGGGTACGACCAACATGAAAACGATTTTCATAAAGGCGATATACACTGTGTTCCACAAAACTTGATTAAAGGTGGGCAGCATAAAAAGGTCCCGGAAATTATCAAAGCCCACAAACCGGGAACCAAGCACCCCAAGGGATGGCAAGTAACGCTGGAATGCGATAACAACACCAAACAGTGGTATATAACTGAAAATAAACAAAATAATCACACTTGGAAGCAGCATGACTATCAATGGGATTTCTCGCCTAAAGGCGACCTTCCGTGCTTGCTTACGCATGGCCCAGCCAGCTTTTTTCTTCCATGGGAGTTGCATGATATGCCCCCTTGCTCTTATTTACCCAACGCGGATATGTACAGGACATTAATAAATTGCACAAAAGCCCGTCACCCCGGGCTTGACCTGGGGTCCCCTCCAGTCTTTCGACAAAGGTTAGGGAATCCCACATCATGCGCGAGATGACGAGGCTTAATTCTCTGGGTTCTTGTTCAGACCCTTGTAACGCAGATATTAATTATTACGCAGCCATTCATTAACTTCATCTGTAAGACGCTGACCGCCTGCGCGTAGCCATGCGTCTTTAAATTCATCAAAGGCTTCATCCAATGGCGCACCACGGATGATATTGGTAAATGCTACGATTTGCAAGTCATGAAGTATGGGAATCAGGTCGCCCATTTGCTCCGATGGTGGCCCTTGGAACATGTTAAATTGAATAAAGTCATCGGCCTGGTGTACATGGTCATACATAATATGAAGTACTCCGCCAAGACCATAGACTGCCTGGCTGCCCCAGCTCCACCAATTCCTGTCTATAACCCAGTCGCCTATCCATTCAATCATTTCTTTATCTTCCGGAGTAGCTTCGGCTAAATATACAGGATCATCCCATGAGGTTAGGTTATGCTCCCCAAACCAGCGTTGCAACGGAGGAAGACTGTTTTCACCAAAGTCGAATATATCCGCCAATGGCATATTTACCCTTACCAATAGTTTATTTGTCCAGTTAGAAAACCCTTGCCCATGCACATCTTGATACCCATGAACTTGTTCTATAAATCCAAAGTCCTCTGCATGTGGTATATTGTGCATTGCATGATAAGAAGTTGTGACATTGAGCCACTTTATTATAGCTTCGGGAATTTCAAAGCCGTTTCTTACCACGATATATTCCATAACACCAAAGAATCCTGGATACTGAGCATATCCGCCGCCGACATATGGGATTTTAATCGGCAGCCAGTTTCTGGTTGGCCATACATCTGGGTCGGCCAGAATGGATTCCGCAATATCATAGTAGGCAGGGTCAAAGGAAATGGTTGTTTGGAATCCGGAGCCCCATGGTGCCCAAACCCAAGCGGGAGCAATACCTACCGCACCCGTGGCGATATTTTCGCCAAGCTGCTGATAGCCCTGAACCACAAATTCCGGGTCGATTAATCCTTCAGTATACATATCTTGCAAAACTCCAAGGGCAGTACGTGTTTGGTTTGACAGACCACCAAAGACCGCACCTCCGGCACCGTCATTTACCCAAATTTGAGGAAACGCACCATATGCCGCAAAGAAGGCATCCAGACTGCCGTTACCACCGGTTCTGTCCAGAGGCCATAGGAAGTCATGTCTCATTGCCATGCCAAATGCTTGGGGTGCATCGTCCAGGTTGGCAGCAGCAAACTGACGGCCTGCGTCAATAAGTTCATCCATGGTGCTTGGTACAGGAATATCAAGCTCGTTGAGCCAATCTTCCCTAATCCAGAAAAACTGATATCTCTCATATGGATGAGCCATGTTGGGGATACCCATTAGTCTACCGTCTCTCCATGCAGATTGAAATCCAAGGGGATCCAAGGACACATGTTGCTGCAAACGCTCAGAAGCAGTGCTGTTCCAAGCATCTGTAAGGTCTGTGAGCATATTGCCCTCCAAAAGCATCTGGAACATTTGCGGGCTTGCCACAAACATGTCCGGCAAATCTCCTGAGGCAATAAGCAATCCCATACGGGTTTCATAATCATCCCGGCTGGCTACAGTCCAGATAGTTTGAGGGAATACATTTGTAAGCTCAGAAAATAAATTAACGATTGCATTGTTGTCAAAATCCATGCCTTCCGGCATATAGTCCTGACCAGGCCAGCTCATCCTACCATGGGTAAAGGTCACAGGCTCTGGGAAGGGGTTGAAATACCTAAGCCCGTCTACAATGGTATCATCCGGCACTGACGGGCCTGCCGGTGTTTCCTGTTCATCTGTGCCAGCGACATCACCTGTGGTGTCCCCCTGCGCCGGAGGTTGCACATCTGCGCCGTCGTCGCCATTGTCATCGCCACCTCTGTTACAAGCAGCAATAACAAGCAAACCAACAACCAATAAAGCAAGTAAACTCAACTTCATAAATTTAGCTTTCATTTTGTTTCTCCTTTCGTACTCATGGTTATAATGCCCAAATTTATCTGAATTACATCTGTATTATGCAACAAATCACACTATCGCATAGTACTAATAACTACACAAAAAACACACTAAAACTGCTTATACTATATATGGTAAACTGTAACCGACCTAAGGATGTGAGCCATGATTTCGAATAATGAACTGCTTACGACCAGTAAGCCCCAACTGGAGCTCATTAAGAACCCAATTTTTGTATATGTAGGGCATTCGAACTACGAGCACAAGCATAAGGTCGTGCCTCACAAGCACGACCATTTTAGCGAAATTATTTATATCGTATCAGGTGAAGCTACCTTTACTATTGACGGAACATGCTACAAGGCCAGGGACGGGGATTTGGTTATTATTAACAACGGGCTAGAGCATGAAGAGCATTATTCGGGGCAAAGCCTTGTACACTATTATTATTGCGGCCTTAATAATATTCATGTGCACGGGCTTAAGGAGAACTGTCTAATACCTGACTCCATCTCACCCATTGTTAGTACAGGTACAGACCGGGATTATATCCATAATCTACTAAACCAGCTCTTTATAGAAGGATACAACCGCCGTATGGGATACGATATAATCTGCACTCATCTGGTTTCTGTTCTTACAATATGTATATTGAGAATGGTAAACAAGCATATTTCCCATTCTCATGAAAACATGAAATTAACCACATCTATGACCTTGGCAGAAAAAGCAAAAAAACTCATTGATGCAAACTTCACAAAAGACTTTACCGTAGAATCACTAGCTGACAATTTTCATGTACATCCATCTTACCTAGCCCATGTGTTTAAAGAAAATATTGGAACGCCCCCTATGAGATACCAAATGGTAAGACGCATGGACGAGGCCAAGAGGCTGCTTTCCTGTACATCGTTAAAAGTGCATGTTATTGCAAAGATGGTTGGATTTGACAATACAAATCATTTTTACAACCAATTCAAAAAGAGTATCGGAGTCTCTCCAAACGGGTATCGCCGCAGCATCACTAATAGTCTGCTGAGCAAATAGCATGATTCATCATCCACTAAAACTTCCCTCTGGTAAACTTTATATCTAATTTTTCGCGGCGAAAATAGGCATTGATTATTTCCGTTACCTGTCTGGCATCTTCCGTTGTGAAAATAAAACGCCCGTAAGTTATTCCTGCTTTTTCTATTGCATCAAGTCTGTCCGCCATAAAAATCGGAACGGAGTTATATAGATTATCCCCATGAATAAAGAAAACCGCGCCTGTCCTGTCTGTTATGGAGCCGTTGACCGGATTGCCGAGTTTCATTAGTGGGAGCTTGCCATAGATTATGGCTTCTGTGTCGATGCATTTTTTTATATCTCTCATTTGAGGGAGATTGAGCTCTGGATGAAGGCTTGCGCGCTTTACACCCAAGCCCATCAGCACCTGCAATGTAGCAGAATTAAAGCAATGAACCGAAAAATCCGTCACACAGCCGGGGGTTATTTCCCCATAGGAAGTGGCGTAATTTTGCGTTATCTCAATGCCAAGACTTTTGCAGGCCTGTCGCTGTTGAACTGTCAAACATGTAGCAACAAATTTAATCCGCATGTTGTGCCCCCTTTCGATAGGGGTTTCTTAATGAATCCATGTACATGCCGTACTTGTTGTCGCTGTAATAACCATCGGTGTACCCGCCCCGGTCAAACACACAAAGCATAGCCTTTTTTTCCTTGGAAGATAGGATTTTGCCGTCTAGTGCCTGACGATATGCACCAACAACCGCACATACATAGTCCTCGCCCTTCATACGGCCTTCAATTTTAAGGGACTTGACGCCTATTTCGGCTAAATCACCTACATGGTCAATGAGGCATAAATCCTTTAGGCTAAGCAAAACGCCCTTCCCCACCCTTCCTTTATAAGGCAAGCGACAGGGCTGGGCGCAATTACCGCGGTTGGCAGAGCGTCCTCCCAAGAAACTGCTCATTAGGCATTGGCCGGAATAGGATGAGCACAGAGCGCCATGGATAAATATCTCTAGTTCTACGGTTGTATTTTGGGCAACTTCTTTAATCTGGACTCGTGACAGCTCTCGTGCCATAACTACCCGCTTAAACCCAAGGCTACCTAAAGTGGTTACATCCTTTAGGGTTTGGGCTGTCATCTGGGTGCTGGCATGAAGCACGGCATCGGGGTATTTTTGCATAACCATGTAAGCCAACCCCAAATCTTGCAAAATAAAAGCAGCAATACCGGCATTGTAGGCTTGCTCGACGATGGTCATAGCTTCTTTAAGTTCTCGGTCAGTCATTAGGGTGTTGATTGCCAGATATACCTTAACATCCGCGGCTTTAGCGTAATCAATGGCCGTGATTAGCTCATCTCCATGAAAATTGGCGGCATTGGCCCTGGCGGAAAATTTCCCTGCACCCAAATAGACCGCATCGGCTCCTGCCTTGACTGCGGCCTTTAAGGTTTTCATACTTCCGGCGGGGGCCAGTAGCTCTGTTTTTTTCATTTATGCCTTGACTACAAAGTTAATAATTCTACCTGGTACATAGATGCTTTTTGCAATTTCTGCGCCTTCGAGCTTATCCGCCAGGGCGTCCTTAGCGGCAGCTATCGCAGCTTCCTTATCAGCATCTGCAGGGATATTAATATTGCCTCGTAGCTTACCATTGATTTGCATTGCAATTTCGACGGTATCTGTTTTAAGCATTTCCGGGTCATACGTAGGCCAGCTCTGGGCAAAAACAGAATCTTTATGCCCAAGACTTTCCCAGATTTCTTCTGCCATATGGGGCGCGAAGGGTGCCAGCAAAATAGCCATGACCTTTAGCGTTTCCCTATCCACTCCGCCCAAACTTTGCAAGGTGTTGGTATGCTCCATAAATCCGCTGACCACAGTGTTGAGGGAAAGATTCTCTAGCCTTGTAGTGATATCGTGGACTATCCTGTGTCGCAAGCGTGCGAGCTCTGTTGTGGCGGGGTTGATTTTGGTGGCATCCCGCTCCACTATCCGCCACAGCTTGTTTAGGAACCGGGATACCCCTTCTATACCGCTGTCATCCCACTCGCAATCAAGCTCTGGAGGGGATATAAACATCTCATACAGACGCAGGGCGTCACAGCCGTATTTTGGAAGCACATCATCGGGGGACACACCATAGCCCTCCCCTTTTGACATTTTCTTTCCTTTATAATTAATCATCCCAATATTAAACAAAGTGGTGAATGGCTCATGAAATTGAAGAATTCCTATGTCATAGAGGAATTTCGTGTAAAACCTTGCGTACAACAAGTGTAGCACCGCGTGTTCTATTCCACCCACATAGTAATCTACGGGAAGCCAGTCTTTTATCGCCCTGGGACTTGCAAGAGCATCGTTGCTATTTACATCTGGGTACCTCAAAAAGTACCAAGATGACCCTGCCCACTGTGGCATAGTATTGGTTTCACGCTTGCCAGGGCCATTGCATTTTGGGCAGGCTATATTTACCCAATCAGTAACAAGGGCCAAAGGTGACTCCCCTGTGCTTGTGGGCAGATAGGACTCCACCTTCGGCAACATAACAGGCAAATCTTTGTCAGGCACTACCACTGGCCCGCAAGTCGGACAATGGATTATAGGAATTGGCTCCCCCCAATACCTCTGGCGGGAGAAGACCCAGTCTCGCAATTTATAGTTAATGGTCTTGGTACCGCTGCCCTGGGCTTCCAGATACTTTGTAATAGCCTCTTTACCATCAGCTACAGTCAAGCCGTCAAATTGGCCTGAGTTAACCAAGACTCCGTAACCGGTATAGGCTTCCTCCAATGGGGCATCAGTGCCATCGGGAGATATTACCCGGGAAATAGGCAAATCAAACTTCGTTGCAAATTCAAAATCTCTTGTATCATGGCCGGGTACGCACATTATTGCGCCGGTGCCATAGTCGATGAGTACATAGTCCGCAACCCAGATTGGAATCGGGCCAATTAGGGGATTGATGGCATAACTGCCAGTGAAAACCCCAGTCTTTTCTTTATCCTGCATACGATCTACAGAAGAGCGGGAGGCAGCATGTTTTACATATTCCTCAACTTTGTCATTTTGGTCAGAGGTGGTCAGCTTTTTTACTAGCTCATGTTCCGGAGCCAACACCATAAATGTCGCGCCTGCAAGGGTATCCGGGCGAGTGGTAAAGGCACGGATTTTTGCGTCGCTTCCTTGCACCGCGAAGTCTATTTCCGTTCCGCTAGATTTGCCAATCCAATCGGTTTGCATTTTCTTGACTTTCTCCGGCCAATCTAGACTTTCCAAGTCGTTAAGCAAACGCTCGCCGTAAGCCGTGATTTTCAGCATCCATTGGCGCAAATTTTTCTTTGTGGCGGGGGATTTACACCGTTCGCATACGCCCCCTACTGCTTCCTCGTTGGCAAGGACCACTTTGCATTCATCGCACCAATTTAGGGGCATTTCCTGTTCGTAGGCAAGGCCATGCTCAAACATCCGGGCGAAAATCCACTGAGTCCATTTATAGTAGGCTGGGTCTGTTGTGTTGATTTCATCGTTCCAGTCATAAATGGTGCTCATTTCCTCCAGCTGCCGCTTCATGTTTTTGATATTCTCGGCAATGGAAATTGATGGATGTTTTCTTTGCTTTATTGCGTTATTTTCCGCGGCAAGGCCAAAGGCGTCCCAGCCCATGGGGTGCAACACATGATAGCCTTGTAGGATTTTATAGCGAGATAACACATCGGAAAGAACATATCCCCGCCAATGGCCTACGTGTAGGGCCGTGCCAGAGGGGTATGGGAACATATCTAGGCAATAATACTTGGGCTTACTTGAGGCGGGATTTTGGATTGGAACCTCTTTCCAACGGGCACGCCATTTTTTTTCGATACCCGAGAAATCGTAACGGGGCATAGGATCACCTTCTTATGAGATTTTCTCCACATTATAGGAGTGTGGTCGAAAAATGGCAAATATATAGTGAATTAATTCGATATAAAACATTACACAAAAAACCCGTATGGCACCATACGGATTTTTTATGCAATATTACTTATACCGACTCCTATTAAAATCCTATCTGCCTATCGCGGCAAAACCGCTTGAAACGCTTGCTTCGCGTTTCAAGCAGCCGCTCTGTCAGACAGGTTTTAATTTGGAATCGGTATTATTTGTACCATTTTATCCATAGCCGCATAACATGGAAAATAAGCTATAGCGAACTAACTCGCTAGGAGGGAAAGCCCATGCATTATGGATACACCCCTCGGCGTATTTCGCCTCGTCAAGCCCAGTCTTTGATGCAGCAAAAATGCATCATCTTGGATGTGCGCTCCCCACAGGAATATAGCACTGGGCATATTCCCGGAGCAGTCTGTCTACCAGAGAATGAAATCCACACCCGGGCATCCCGAATCCTTCCCGATAAAAACGCACTTATTTTAGTGTACTGCAAAGGCGGAAGCCGTAGCAAAAAAGCCGCCGATGCATTGGCGGCTATGGGATATACAAATGTATATGATTTTGGAGGAATCAACTCGTGGCCGTATGAAATCGAGCAGCATTAACATGTATTTAAATGAAGGAGTGAATTGTATGCCTAGGATAGCAGTATTTGCAGGACATGGTGGTTCAGACCCAGGCGCGGTGGCTCAAGGCAGGCAGGAGAAGGATTTAACACTTGCCGTCAGCAATGCCGTAACTCAGATTCTCAGGGGTTGGGGTTACTCAGTAATCAACAACCGTACAACAGATGTTGACCGTAGCATCACCCGCGACGCCAATCTCGCCAATGAAAACCGCGCAGACGCTTTGGTTGAAATACATTTCAACAGTAATCACGGGACACCAGGGACAGGGAGCGAGGTTTTTTATAGCATCCGTGATACAGGCAGAGGCAGGGCACTTGCCGGTGCAATCTTAAACCGCATTGTTGCTCTGGGTTTTGCTAACCGGGGAGTAAAGACTCAAGTCAATGCCCAAGGCCAGGATGCCTTTGGGATACTCCGGCTTGCCAATATGCCGGCAGTGTTGGTGGAATGCGCTTTTATTAATAACCCGGCAGATATGGCGCGACTTAATATCAACTCAATGGCAATGGCCATTGCTGAGGGTATACGTGATATCTTTCCTATCGGTGGGGGAGGGACGGTAGGCGGAATGCCTCCCTACCCCGGCACCGCAATAAGGCAAGGTGAAAGAAGCGAGTCGGTCAGGCAGATACAGGCCTGTCTTAATCGGGTTTCCGCAAGGCATCCATCGATTCAACGCCTAACGGAAGACGGCATTTTCGGGCCCAGAACCTTGGATGCTGTCATGACTTTCCAGAGGATAATGGGTCTTACGCCTGACGGCGTGGTTGGGCCTTTGACCTGGGGACGCCTTGCGCAGGAATGCCCAGCCAGTGGTGGCGGTACAATGCCTACATTTCCTGGCACTCTGCTTAGAGTAGGTTCCCGTGGGGATAATGTTCGCCAAGTACAGCACTGCCTTAACCGTGTATCTCAGCCCGTCAATAGCCAACTATCCGAAGATGGCGTCTTTGGGCCACTAACACAGGCTGGGGTTATTAACTTCCAGCGGCTTTTTGGATTAAATCCCGACGGCATAGTCGGGCCAATTACATGGGGACGCCTTGCACAGGAATGCAATAGTGCAGTAGCAGTGTTTGCCCAGGAAGGCTGTGGTTGCAGCGATTCAACTGAAGTTGCCCATATTTTAGGGCTACCTAATTATGAAAGCATGGATACTCAGCAGATGCTTCTGTTTTTGCTGCTTACTATGGCTATGGAAGGATAAAATATATGTAGGGGGCAGTGTCCTTGACTGACACCCCCACTTTGGTTTTACACTAGACCTCTTCTGAAATAAGGGGCTGTCACGTTAAGGCGTAATAAAAAGCCCGTCATCCCGGGCTTGACCCGGAATCCCCTTAGTCTTTCGACAATGGTTATGGGATTCCGGATTAAATCCGGGATGACGAGCCTTGAAATAACGGTATTCTTAACGTGACAGCCCCTATTTCGGAAGAAGTCCATTAAACCATGGAGCGTAGGGGACGCCACCCCCTACGCTTTATATATTTATTCCATATCATCATCCCAACAGCAAGCACAAGCAATGATGCGCCTGCAAATACAAACGTATTCATACCGCGCCCGCCTGAAAGTGGCAAATTAAAATCTGGGAGGTTATGGATTAAGTACGTCTGCCTTACAAAAGGTGAAATAGGCACGATATTGGGCATAGGCGTGTTGCCGACTATCCTAATGTACAATGTTGGAGGGGACGCGGATGGTATGCCGCTTTGTACACTTATATGCCATTGGCCCATAGGCATCTGATGCCCCGGTGGAGGTACAACCTCTACCAACCGGTAATATCTGCGCTGGAAACAATAGTTTCCGTCTACATAGGCATACCCGCAATGTTTACATATATCAATATCATCTGGCACACACGGGCGGTATCTGCCCGGTATCATCCTAAACACCATCGGGTCGATACTGCAACTTATCCTGTCTTCGCCTAATTCCGACCAGTACCCGGCATCTATCACAGCTTGCGTAATCAAAACATCTGCGGGTTCGCCTATCCCGTTGTACACAAACATGCGCATATGGGCATCGTCTAATATTACACCTTCGTAGCCGACCTTCCAAAAACGGAAATCATACGGCATATTACGCACAAATTGATACCTTGTGCCATCGCCTACGGTTTGGAAATCCAAGTAATCGTAAGTAGCAAACATCTGGTGACAATCCAAATCTGGGTTGGGTACAAAATTAAATACAGGTACCGTACCCAGTTGGCTTATGTTAGCAGCGGTATTTATTGTAACAATCCAGTACCCATCAGGAGTCATATATCCCTCTGGGGCGAGTATTTCCCTTAGCCTAAAAGTTAAAATACCGTTCCAGCCGGGCTCTAGTCTAAGTGACGGAACCCATAAATCAGGTGCTAATGTATTGCCAATATACACCCTACCGGTGCCGCCGCTTACCATATATGTCGGGGCATCAGGGTCATCGGAAATAGGGGGGTATACCCGCACACCTGTTGTGATACACTCCAGCACAAATCTCGCGCCTGGAAGGGGGTAATGCCCAAGATGAGCACCCAGGTTTACAGTCGTGCGTAACTTGTAAAACATTATATTTGATTGCCATATTGCCTCAAAGTGATGGTGAGCCCATACGGCACGCATATTGGCTATTTCTTCGCAAGTCCATACATGTAGCGGGTCCTCTGGGTCTAGTGGGATTAGCAGGCCATTATTATCTGGGCGATAGCGTAGTGGTTGCCCAGCTTGATTTATTTTGCGCCATCCTATGAAGTTAAGGCCCGGATCATTGGTCCAAGTCGGACTTGGAGGGACAAAATGAACGTCAGGTACTTGCTCCAACGCATCGTTACTGGAAAGTGTTAATCCTTCGGGCAGAGTGCGCATGACACTTGCATGGGCGATTCCATCGTCAGTTTCCAGCATTCCGCGTGTATGGCCAGGCCAAAATGTCACACGTGACCGCCATACAGGGTATAGTCTCATGCTACCTATTACCGTCCCATATGGAGTCGGATTGCCAGGGTGGTTACGGGGGCGGAATATCTCCCTGTTATTTATATCATAAGGGTCGCAGTGGGAGCATGTTGGATGGGTAAAGTCTCCACATTCTGTAGCTCCGGAATCTCCGCATTCGTCACAGTCATCATCACAGCGGCAAATAACGCTAAACCATTCGCCCGTAAACTGAGCGGGCAACCACCCGCCGGGACGACGCGGCACAGAAAGAGGGCCTCCGCCAGAATCATAGTGCATTATTCTTATGTGGTCCCCTGAAATATGTGCGATGTCCCGGTGTACAGTACCCTGGCCGGGGTTAGAGTGTAAAAATCCACCCGCTGACAAAGAATGTGGGCCATAAGGAACAAAGCGCACATCCGCGCCAAAAACAGCAAAGAGCCGCACACCCCTATCAAAGTTAGTGCCTGCAGGGTTATAGGATGGTGGTGACGGTAAAGTCCTGTCAAAATAAGGCACTCTAAACCAACCCAAAAACTCCGCATTCCCCCATACAGGGTCACCCGGAATGGGGTTTAATTGGTTTCCTGGGCCGGGAACCGGCCTTCTCAAATCCCCTACTGGCCCCATGTCTACGGCACTTCCGCCTATGCCCGGCTCAAATATAATATATGTGTCCCATATAGCATAGATGGTCGTAGTCCTTAGTATTGGGGTGCTTGCGTCAAACCAACAACCTTCGCCATCATGGATACATGTTGGTTCGTTGGGGATACCTGCTTGGCAATTAATACATGAGTCGCCGTTTGGATTCCTGTGCCAGCCTACAAGTACAGAGCCTTGTATATTGGGGTGGTGAAACAGCGCGTGCCAATCGCCACCACTATCGTCGGAATTTCGTGAGGGCGTTTCCTGAAATGGGTCAATCGGCCAGCCTCCGCGTGTGCCGGCTGGGCCCGTTTCTCCCGCCCATTGGCCTGCCCCACCTTCCCAATAATGCCTGACATCAGGAGCATTTGTATTACGAGTTGACGCGTTTAATATATCGTTTACAGAGTCCCCAACCGGTACTAGTACCCTTCTAATTACACCGGCTGGACCCGCTATCGACTGATGGTTGCCATCAAATGTCAGCCACCTGCCCCACTGTACATACGCAGTCATGTACATGGTACCATCTGGCCTTGTTTGTAGGGCATTATTATTGTTTCGGGCAAAAAAAGCAGGGCTAAACCGTGTATTTGTAAAAATTGGCTCCCCGTATCCGGGCCGTCCACGCTGGTCTGAATTAAACGGGCTTAGGGTACTTCCGGTCGGCATGATTGTACCGGCATCCTCGTTTAGGCCAAAAAATCTATCGCGTTCGGTTACCGGTCGTGTAAATAAGTTAGAAACAGACGACGTGTACGTATACTGGAAAACAAAAAAATTGGGGAACCAGACCATGCCTTGGAGTGGGGAACTCCATCCATGGCTGTGAGTTTGCATATTATTGAAGTGAAAGCCAGCCAAAGGCATTGGACGTATAACTTCTGTAAGTACAGTACCTACACCTGTAGATGGCACGTTCGTAAACCTCACATTTGTGTTTGCCGGCAGGGACAAAACTTCAGGGCCCGTATTGCCATTACCTCTTAATGTAAGATCAAAAGCCGGTGCCCAAATTGCGTGTAAGTTAAGCACCCCACCAGGCGCAAGAGGTACAAGGTATGCCGTCTCGTTAAGAACTCTGCCATTATTCCAAAACACATTGGCGACAGGCGCATTTGCGGTGGCCTGGCCGATAGCTCTAGGCTCGGTGCCAGCGTTATTAAGCGGGTTTAAGTCATAGTTAACAGACCAGCCTACAAATACATAGCCAGCGCGTCTGGGGTTACGTGGGAACCTATGATCCATATCGTTTGAAGTGCTTGTGACAGGATCCAAGTTTTGGTTTATTGGGGTGTTCCATACACGTTGCCGTATTATGCTTGGGGCGTAACGGTCTTCGTACGCAACATTGGCAAACTCTAAGTTATGGTGAGTAGTGGTGTATCTATGGTTCCGTTCTAATATAGTTGTGTGCGTTCCTGGAAGGTTTACAGGTCCGGGCACATGATTTAGCGTACCCGGTACACCAATACTCCGGTGGCTCAAAAAGAAACGCTGATAATCGTTTTCATAAGCAAAATATGGGCGGTGTGTGGGCCAGTACGCATAGCCGCGCTGGCCTTCTTCGGCAGGTTCGGTTGCAACGGCCCCAATAGTACCGGTTACATTACACCTAGGGTTTAGATGGAAAATGACATAAACATAGTCATCCGCACTGGGGAATATCCAGTGGGCATATGCCGTGAAACTGCCGTCTATTTGCATATCGGCGGTGATTCTTACCGCGTCATTATGGTGGTTGATAGGGTAGTCCTCCATTGTATTGCATAGTGGGCAATTGTCTGCGTGGTCGTTCCTTGTTGGGTTTATTGGCCTGTCCCACCAGCCGTTAAAGAAGTGGCCGGGCCGGGTTGGATCTGGCGGGAACCCCGCAATAATAGGCTCGTGCGCGGAAAATCCCCCCCCCGGTGTGGCACGTACACGCTGTCCGCTTTGGCCAATGGTCCTTTGCGGATCTGGTAGGTGCGGGAGGATATCACGGTAGTTTGTGAAGTTGCTTAGGTTTGGGTTAAATTCAGAAGTCCCTTCTAAAGAAAACCCTTGACGGCCATGTGTTTGGCCCTGATTTGATGTAATATTTAAGTGAAATGTGACCCTATATACCCAGTTTGCGTACACAGTCATATCCTCAGTAACAATGCCTGTTGGGGGATTGTTTATATGCTCTGGATGTCCGGCATCGTATGGTGAATCGGGTACAGTTCTTGCCAAGCCAAAGGGGAAACCAGCTGGTCTGGCATGTTCAGCATGTAATGCGTCTGGATGATAATTATTGGAGATATGTGTGTTGGCGCGGCCGGCAGGGGCAAAGCGCTGGCTTACAATGTTGCCAGACGTGTTATTTCTCCAGCCATATGGTGTGGTCCACCAGCCTTCCAGCGTATATCTGTTCCGTTCGGAAGCATTGCTTCCGGTTGTTGCCTCAAATGGCGGTGTCCACCGGCCACGCGTCCCCGATTCCATTTCTACGGCCGGTGCAGAACGTGGCCACATTGTGCCGGCATATGCGTTAATAAGCCCAGCGGCAGTCCCCCTTACAAGCTCGGAACTGGGGTATGGCGTTCTAAAATCCGTGCTTGTACGCGGGATATGATTTGGGTCACCAAACGGATAATTGGGCACCCAAGGGCGCAGATTGTTTTGTCGCTCTACGTCATTTGGGATAGAAATCGGGAAATTCCAAGGCGAGCCGTCCAGCGAAATGGGTGAGCCTATAACCCCCCCTTGGCCAAAAGTAGCGTCACCACCTAGGCCAGAGTCCGCAATACTTCTCCCGTGAAGTGCCCAGCGGTATAGGCGGTGTGGCCTTGCGGCTTCGCCTACTGCCAAAACGGCATTGTCATGGTTCATATCAAACATAACCAAGTGGGTATTAAGACGCCAACGGGCATAAGCCCTAGTGTTACCTGTTATAACGGTGTCACCATCTATAGCAACAGCAGGGGATGGGGCCGGATATTCCAGATTATCGCTGCTGATAGGTATGCTGTACCAGCCCCAGAAGAGATTATGCTGCCGGCTTGGGGCATTTGGAAATACAACAGGAACGCCAAAGTCTATAGCTTCGTTAAGCGTCCAGCCATAAGGCACAAAGCGGTTATCGAAATAATTTGGGTCATCCTGTACAGGAATATATTCGCCACTCATTAGTAGCGTGGTAGTGTTTCCAAGAAAAACAATAGGGTCGCCCCATACCGCATACACAGTCATATCATGTGGGACATATGTGTACGGGCCAAATGTCTGCGAATATGAAACAACACAAGGGTCGCCATTTGCATCCAACCCACTAGGGTAAAGGCTCCACCACATAAAATGCCGCCCAATATAAATTGGAAGAAGGGGCATCCCCGCAAATGCCGGATGACTGGCAAGATCCCCATTGGGGCCGGTTTCGAAAGACTCGTGTCCAGCCGGCATAGGCATGGGGTTACCATTAAACGTAACCGTCCGTCCGGCACCTAATGGCGTAATATCTACATAATCCGGCGCATCGCCTATATAGCCATCGTCTGGCGAGTATTCGCTTTGGTCGTAGTTGATATGCTCGTAATCGTAGTAATAGGACATATGATATCCATTTACTTCGTTGTAGTCGTAGCTGTAATAATGCGAGTAGGAGTAGGCTGTTATATTGCTATAGTCGAACTCTTCTTCAATATGTATGGTGTCTCCTTGCGTATAGTAACCATAGGATATAAAATTATCGTCATTATATCCATTACTATTGTCATATGCTAATACTGCAAATGCCGTCGTGACTGCTAAAACCGTCAGCAAGACAATGATATGTATCCCATCAAAGAAAGCCACCTTTACTTTTTTATTCCGCACTCTCATAACCTCTCATCCTCTCGTTGCTGCATTGATATAGCAAACGACTTTTGCAATTGTGAACCGCCACTGCACGGGCAAAAACGCAAATTCGCATTTTTGGCAGCCTTCCTTCAATCACACATCTCAGTGTCGTTTGCTATTACTTGCTGGTTTTCTAATATAACTAATGTATGTGAATATAACAATAAGAAAAAACAGTTAAATTATGACCAACCTCTCAAAAATGTCAACTCATGTATGAATTTGTAGGATAGTTGTAACAACTCGCTCCTTTTATGGTTATGCCACAATCACAGCCTGGAGCTTTCTGTCGAACCCAATAAGTACCCGATACAAAGAATCTGACCATACCTTGTGTAATAATGGGTCGGTAATGGAGATGTGCTCCACATCAATATTTGTCGCTTTGTCACAGATGATTTTCCCCTTTCCTTCCATGGTAAGAATTTGCCCATCAATGTCGGGCTTGCTCTTAAGCATCAGACTAAGTACGACAGGATGTTCTCCAGTATATTCATCGGTAATAATGACGCCCCTACCCCTCTCGAGGCATACGGTACGGAAATATCTCTCAACCCCAGCTTCTTTGGGATAGGCTTTTGCTATATTCATGGATAGGCATGTTCTTTCAGGCATTGTTGTAAATTCCACGTCTGTGGCTTTATAATCCGCGCCTGGTGCTTGCATAATTCCGCTAAAGGTCGGTAGATTGTGAAAGGCAGATTGCATAGTCCAAATGGAGTATCGCTGGTCAGAAAAGGTATCCTTGGTATAAGTTCCGACTCCGACATCCACTATGAAAGGCTTTCCATCCATGTATAAAGTAAAGCTCCCTGTGTCGTTGTGGTTATGATTATCATCGTTGTCTCCGGCTTTTACTGCTAGACAGAAGCGGTCATCACGGGCAATCATTAGGCCAACACTTGGGAAAAATATATCTTGTGGTGGCGTAGGATTTTTATGATGCATTGCGATTTCATCTGCGGAAATGATAGCTGCCAGCCGTGTGTAAAGGGAAAGATCCGTTGAGATTGGATTGCAGCCCACTGCCGCGAAGGCTGCAAGGTCGGGGTTGCGGGTACGTTTTCCAAAGAGATATGCCAGTACTCCAGGGGGGTCCAGTAGCGGTGGGCAGTCTGCAAAGTTGATATAGTAATTATCGACTACGTGCATCTGCCGGATAAAATCAGCCATATTACGAATTTTAGGTTCCTGGTATAGCGGGGCAAAATGGTTGTCTGTCATACCGTTTAGCATCTCCATTGATACATATAGGCAAAGTGCGGCATGACCATAGTATTTTGCACCTTCATCACAGCAACCGTCATCGCCATAGTCTTTGACGAAGCAGTCCAGGCTGTAGGCGGCTTTTTCGCAGATTTGGCGGCGGGTTTTATCGGATTGAGGGGTTATGGCTACGCAGATAAGTGCATTCTGGGTACACCAGGGCGTCCAGTTCATCATTGGCTCATCGCCGCTGCCCATCCACCAAAAATGCTTGGTAAGGTATGGAGTTATTATTCGGTGATTGATTTCGTATAGTATACGGTCAGTAATTTCCCCTCCGAGACTTTCACCTAATAGCATATAAACAAGGGCCAATTGCGCGCCTGTTTCGCAAGCAAACAAATCCAACACAGGTTGGATTGGATTCGGTAGGGGCAATTGTGGGGTATTTCTAATGTGGGAATTATGAGATGGTAGCTGCCAGCCGCTTTCCTCGCAGATTGACCATAGGCCGTTGATTATTGCGTCAAGGTATTTTTCTTCTCTTGAGGCTATTTCTGCCATTACCAAGTCGTTGAGCAGGTGCCTGCGGTCAAAATATTTTTTTTCGAAGCGGACTCGGTTGCCTGTTCTAGTAAAATCCAAATAATCTGTTGCGGTGAGCACAGGCCAAGGTGTTTCTAGGGCTGCATCGCCTCTATCTATTAGTGCTTTCGAAGGCAAAGGCTTTAGTGTAAATGGAGTATACGCTTGTGGATTTTTGTTAAATGTATTGAAGAGATTTGCAAACATGGGAAGCCTCCTAGAATTTCCTCATATAGTCCCGAGGAGAAAGCCCGGTATGTTTCTTAAACACCTTGCTAAAGTAAAACGAACTCTCAAAGCCCAGCTGCTCCGAGATTTCGTATACCTTTGCATTATTGGCAAGGAGCAGCTCCTTGGCCAGGGCTATTTTCTCTGCGTTTATATACTCAATAAAACTGCAATCCCCGTGTTTAGCAAACAGCAGACTTATATATTTGGGGCTAAATCCAAAAACATCCGCTACCTGGTTTAGATTAAGGCGTTTGTCCAGGTTTTGCATAATGTATTCCTTTACTTGGTTAACAATTTGGTCGGCATGACCTTTTTTATTATAGAAATGGATTGGATATACCCTGTCAATAGCCGTAAGGGCCATACGAGCTGTGTTATAGGAATCGGAAATGGCTAGGGTTGATGCGACCTTGACCCCAAGACAGCATGATAAATCTACATTGAAATAATTTTTTATCAATTGAATCGTTTGCCTCAAAATATCACTGATATCTTGCCCTGCCAGACAAAAAACAATTGTAAACTGGTGCAAATCCACGCTGGTTATATAACAAGGCAAGAGTTTGTTTATTGTCTCCCAAACCATACGAGTGGTGCTGTTGTGGAGGTCCATTAGCTGCTTGGTGTCAGCACCTTCAAGGCCATCCAATTGGCAATAGCAGACAATATACCCATCAGAAGATAAATCTATGCCCAGCTCTGCTCTTTTCGCCTCAAGTTGTTCTGTGCTTTCGAATCGATTATTTAATAAATCCATAAAGAATCGGTCATAAAATGTCTGCATCCTAAACTCGGTTTCAGGCTTCCGCCCTAGACTTTCCAGGATATCCAGTGCTTTAATCACAGATTGAGACAGCATCTCCGGGGTAAGCTCCAGTTTTATAAGATAATCTACCGCCTGGCTTCGCATTGCTTGTTTTACGTGTTGAAATTCCTCTACACAAGTGAGGATTATAAATAGGGGAATACGTCCGTAGCTTTCACGGCAGGACTCCATTAGCTCAAGGCCGCTTCGTAGGGGCATCATGATGTCGGTGATTATTATATCCGGGCGTTTTCGCTCTACGATTTCTAATGCATGAGCACCGCTGCGGGCAGTGCCGCATATTTCAATGCCGTAGTCGCCCCAAGGGAGCATGGTTTGGAGACCGACTAAAACCAAGGGTTCGTCATCAACCAATAGCAGCTTAATCATAGACATCCTCCTTGCCAACATGGGGTATACTTACAATCACCCGAGTAAACTCCCCCGGTTGACTCTCGATACGTATACCATACTCCGGCCCAAATTCATATTGCAGCCGGGCATGTACATTTCTTATTCCTACCTTGCTGAACATGCCTTGATTATCATCTTCTTCTTCAAATAGCTTGCTGATTGTATCCTCATCCATACCCACGCCATTGTCTTGTACAATAATTTCTAAGAAGTTATCCCCTGCCCTTTGCCCGCGCACCATCACGGTACCGGCTCGGTTACTTGCCTCAATGCCATGAAAAATTGCATTCTCAGCCAGTGGTTGTAAGGTGAAAATAGGAACAGGACTATCCAAGAATTCCTCCGCCACATCAATCTGGGTTGTAATCGAGCCGCCAAATCTATATCTCGAAATCACAAAATAATCCTCAAGTAAGCTCAATTCCCTCGATAGAGGCACCAAGGCCTTATTAGTTTTGGCAACACTCATGAGTAACCGGGAAAGAGACACGGTCATCTCTACGATGCCGGTGGCATTTTGAATCGACGCCATCCATTTTATGGAGTTAAGGGTATTGTACAGAAAATGTGGGTTAATCTGATTTTGGAGCATCTTGTACTCTAGTTCATGTTTTTTCTTCTCATCTTCTATCCGGGATTCCATTAGATTTTCTGTTTCCTTAGCCATTTGGTTAACGCTTCTGGCAATAATATATCCCAGAATCAGTACGCCGACGAAAATAAATAAAAGAATACGGCCAACAAGCAAAACCTCGTCAAAAAAGAGTCCCGTCGGAAAGGATTGGGTCAATACCAGCCCTGTATTCCCTAAAGGACTAGAAACCGCCGTATACCGCCCGCCATTTACAAAAGTGAAAATCTCAGTCGTTATATTGAGAGGAATATCTCCACTAGGCCGCGCATTGTAAAAACTCACAGGTATATCCGTAAATCTATTTCCCGTAATGGGAAAGTTTTCTCCATTGATAGTCAAAAAAAGACTGCCCTGTTCCAACAATGGATATCCAGCAAGTGGAGCTAATATAAGATTTGTTGATAGGGCAATATATATATAGCCGATGGTCTCGGCCCCGCGGCCATATCGGATTGGACTCATCATATAAAATACAGGCTCTACCCCGGCTATGGAAAAAGGATCATACGCGATTCCCTTCCACCCAGGTGTAGTGGCAGCCTCAAAATCCCCAAGCATATGCAGTACATGGGGCATCACCGGGATTCTGTCAACAAAGATACCCACCTGTACCCGGCGGGACTGCTCCACATCGGTGATAATTAGTCTGCGGAGATACCTGACCGCCAGGTTCCCAGCCATGTCCTCTGTAAGCCTTGCGTGTAGTAGCGTCCCTGGTCTGGCATAATCCTCGGCTGTAAGGAAGTCTATTGTTTGGGTATGGACACTTGCCCCTATACGAAGCCTATCCAGGTGCTGGATATCCGTTTGCATAAGCTCTGTTGCCAGATGCAGATTAAACTCAACGGATTGCAGAAGACTTCTGCGAGCAGATTGATGCAGCAGGTACAGACTTACTGCCACCAAGGTAAGGGTAATCAGAAGAGTGGAAGCAATTGTCACAAAGGTAAGGCGCACTTTTATAGATTGATGTGTAGTTTTCACAGGTGCCCCTCCTTTGCATTTTGAGAGAAATGCCATATAAAACAGGCTAATTCTAGCATTCTTCGTAAAATTTGCAATCATTTTCGTCAAGTCAAGGAAATAGTATATATTTTGTAGGAAATATTGCATTATACATTTGGTAAAACTGCATTATCATCATAAAAATCGTTACCGCACATAGTGAGGTAATTGTGTGAGGCTTAAACTTCGCTCAATGGCCTTACTGTGTGCAGAGATTGAGCGGGGTTTTAGCCCCATCAGAAGGAGGAAAAAATGAAAAAATTAATAACACTGTTGCTTTTGGCTGGCTTGTTGCTACTTGCAGCAGCCTGTGCCCGCACAGAGGAATCGGCTCCTGTGACAACTCCAGAGCCGGAAGCTGCAACACCCGAACCGGAACCTGAGGTAGATGTAGAGCCAGAACCAGAACCGGAGTACGAAGAAGGCCTGGAAGATGTAACCCTGCGTTGGGCAGTATGGGATATCGAAATGGTACCATACTATGCCCCACTCATTGAGCGTTACAGAGAAATCGCACCACATGTAACCATCGAGCTTGTCGACCTGGGTGCAGCAGACTTTGACACAATCCTGCACACTCAGTTACTCGGCGGTGCTGTCTATGACCTGATAAAAATCCGTGACGTGCCCAACTACGCACTACGTGTAGGCCATAACCAGCTTCTGCCTCTCAATGACATGCTTGCTCCTAACGGAATCAACCTTGCCAACTATGCAGGGATTCCCGAGCAGTTCTTTGTGGACGGCAACCTGTATGCCGTACCATTTAGAAGCGACTTCTGGCTGATATTCTACAACAAAGATTTGTTTGATGCCGCCGAAGTAGATTATCCCACCAATTATATGACCTTGGAATCATGGGCCAACCTTATTAGGGAAGTAACCCATGGGGAAGGCACCGATAGAGTATGGGGTAACCACTTCCACACATGGGCGTCAACCACAACCCTGTTTGGTATCCTTGACGGCGTGACCAATATGGCTATCGGCAACTACGATTGGCTGTATCCAATCTACGAAATCGTTCATGCATTGGAAGATGGGGACTATGTACCTCGCCGTTCTGACCTGCAGGCCGGTAGTGTGCATCACTCATCTACCTGGGCTGCTCAGCAGATTGCAATGGTTAACATGGGCACATGGTTTATCGGTACTGCCCTTGACCCAGAGCATACACCATTTAGATGGGGCCTTGCAGCATATCCTGTGCCAAGTGCCGCACATCACGGCAACACCATGGGTCAGGTAACCCAACTTGCAATCCCAACAACTGCAGAGCATGTAGAAGAAGCAATGGCCTTTATCGCATTTGTAGCAGGGCCAGAGGGTGCAGAAATTATGGCAAGTGTAGGCCAGTTCCCCGCATTTATGACAGAGGCTGCTCTTGACACGATTCTGTCCAACCCCCATTTCCCACAAGATGAAACCTCCAGGGCTGCAATGCAACCAAGGAATATCTTCCTAGAAATGCCTATGCATGAATATGCAGGAGAAATTAACACCTTCCGCAACGAAGCCCATCAGGAAATCATGGACAGGACAATGACCATCCGTGAGGGTATCGACTTTATGAATGAGCATATTGGGAATCTAGTAAATCCGTAGTATACTCATCGAAATATTTGCCTCAAATACGACTGGGGCTGTTGCGAATGTTATGCAACAGCCCCTTTTTGTACGATGCATATTCGACCAAAGGAGTTGTCGTTTTTGGTAAACCTTTTGGCTTAATTTTTAAAGTTTTTTACCGCATTTCCATTGTTTTCTCGCCAAGTCTCGCTATTTTAGCGTTGCAAACTTGTTAACTTTGAAAGGAGAGTGCATCATGAATGCCCCTTCTGCAATTGCACTAAAGGAAAATCCCCATTCTCCAACCGAAGCTATGGGCGGGATTGCCCTACAGGTTATGGGGGTTGTATGTGTCGTATTCGGCATATTCGAGTTTATCTCTGCTCTATCCACTTTCCGGTTCTTCCCCTTCGAGCTAATCGTCCCATGGGCTGATATTATGCTCGGTGCCGGCGGGGGCAATACCACCGTGTCTGTTATGGGGGTATTTTTCGCTTTACTTTATATCATTCTTGGCCTTATCGGGGTTCTTTTCTCACGATCGCAAAAGATAGCCTTTGTACAGGTGGGACTCTGCCTCTTTACATTTGCCTTTCATATATTATTTCTGGTGGTGGCCTTTTTTGCAGGAGGCTTTCACTATATCGCGATTCTGCTGCTGGCCATTCCAATTGTTTATCTCACAGGAGCAGCCAAAAATACAGGTAACCGCAAAATCAAAAACACCGTAACGGCATACAGCTTTATCGCCCCCAATCTTGTAGGCTTTAGTATTTTCACATTGGTGCCCATGGGTTTTGCACTGGCCCTAGGCTTTATGAATTGGGACTTGGCAACTAACACATTTTCCTTTGTTGGGCTGGCAAACTTTGTACGTATGCGCACGGATCATCTGTTTTGGCCCTCCCTTCGTAATACATTGTATTTCACTGTGGTGTCTGTGCCCCTGACACTGATTTTTTCTCTGAGTTTGGCATTGCTTCTTAATAATAAAATTAAGGGGCGAGCTATTTTTCGCAGTTTGATGTTCTTTCCTCACGTGGCATCCCTCATTGCAATGGCCGCGGTGTGGAACCAAATTTTCCATCCCACTTGGGGGCCTGTGACTCAATTCTTGCAATTCCTTGGTATGACAGACACCCCACGGTGGACTATTACACCATGGGTTATCCCAAATATAATTTTGTTTACAGCATGGCGTAACATGGGTTATTTCATGATAATTTACCTAGCAGGGCTCCAAAGCATTCCCCAGGAATTATACGAAGCGGCGGCAATAGACGGTGCCAATGCCTGGAACAAGTTCCGATATATTACCCTGCCCCAACTCAGGTTCGTAACCTTCTTTGTAAGTGTGCTCCTGACGATAATGTCCTTCCGGGTTTTTGACCAGGTAATAATGATTACCAATACAGAGCAGCCCGGGTCAGGGTCATCCATGCTGGTGGTGCATATCTTTAGGATTGCGTTTCTTAACTGGGATATGGGCTATGCGTCCGCGCTGGCGTTGGTGCTCCTTGGATTGGTGCTTACGATTACCATAATCCAATTCGCCATGCAGAAGCGTTATGAGAAAGATTAATCCAAAAGGAACGGCGTAGCCCTTCCACTCGAATAGCTTTCGCATCCAGAGGAGAATAAACATGAAAACCAATAAAGGTAGACATATCACAAAAATGTTTTTTATATACGCTCTTTTACTTTTCGCCGCAGGGCTTCTTATGATTCCCTTCGTTTGGCTGATTTCGGCATCTCTTAAGCTGGACCGGGAGGTTTTCACTATTCCCATACAGTGGCTGCCCCGAAACCCGGTGTGGTCCAATTATGTGGACATTTGGACGCGGATTCCTTTGCTTACATTTTTACAAAACACGGCCCGCCTTACGGTGATAATCACCACCATGCAATTGTTGACCTCAAGCTTTGCAGCGTATGCCTTTTCCAAGCTTAAGTTTTCAGGTCGCAATGTGCTGTTTTTGGCATATATCGCTACCATTGCCATACCATGGCAGGTATATATGGTGCCTCAGTTTATTATGTTTAGGACCATGGACTTGGTTAACACCCATATGGCTATGATAATTTTGCAGTCCTTTTCCGCCTTTGGTGTATTCCTGATGAAGCAGTTCTACGACACCATCCCCGATGAGCTAATAGAAGCCGCTCGTATCGACGGTATGAGCGAGCAAAAAATCTGGATGCGGGTTATGCTGCCACTGGCAAAACCCGCACTGGCAACACTCACAATTTTCACCTTTGTATTTGTATGGAATGACTTCCTTGGGCCAAGGCTTTATTTGACGACTCAAAGCCTATGGACGATTCAAATCGGGATGCGCATGTTTATAGGCCAGTTTTCTTCGGAGTTTGGGCTGATTATGGCCATCGCAACGGTGTCACTGATTCCGATATTAATAATGTTCCTTGCCTTGCAGCGGTTCTTTGTGCAGGGGATTGCTACAAGTGGGTTGAAGGGGTAGTTTTGTCGTTTTGACCCAACCTTTTCCCGCTGATTTCTAGCCTGTTTTCGGATTTTTTGATGATTATTTTGATTATACTTGCTGTTTTGTTGCTAAGAAAGAGAGGCATTTATGCATGAAGCCAACCCAGAAATAACTTCTTCACAGGTATTCCGGTACCTAGAGATTGCAGCCGAGCGCGTTCGCGCCGCTCTTCCCCGTTTCACATACCGGATGCAAAACCATTCCAGCATAAACAATATCTACCCAGACGCCGACAATGACCAATGGACCAGTGGTTTCTGGCCAGGGCAGATTTGGCTGGCTTATGTATACACAAATGACCCAGTGTTTAAATATGCTGGGCTGATACAGTCGGAAAACCTCCTTGCTCGGATTAAGGCAAAAGTAGCCGTAGACCATCATGATATGGGTTTTCTATATACCCCGTCATGCACTGCGGCATGGGCCATCACCGGGGACGAAGGAGCTCGGGAGGCGGCCATTCTTGCCGCGGACCAGATGCTGACCCGCTTTCAGGAAAAAGGCGGATTCTTTCAGGCCTGGGGACCAATGGGTGCCCCGGACAATTACCGATATATCATCGACTGCCTGATGAATCTTCCCCTACTCTACTGGGCTACCAAGGAAACCGGCAACCCAGAATACGCCGAAAAGGCCAATATCCACGCCGCCACAACCTTGGCCAACTCTATCCGGGATGACGACTCAACCCATCATACATTTTATATGAATATGGAAACCGGCGAGCCGGTACGGGGTGAAACCTGCCAGGGATACGATAATAACTCCTCCTGGGCCAGAGGCCAGGCTTGGGCAGTATACGGTGCAGCAATCGCCTACCGGTATACAAAGGACCCAAAGTGGATTGATGTATTTAACCGAGTGACCGCATATTTTCTAAAGCGGCTGCCGGAAGACCTGGTGCCCTATTGGGATTTGATATTTACATCAGGAGACGAACCCCGAGACTCCTCCAGCGGTGCAATCGTAGCCTGTGGGCTATTGGAAATGTCAGAGCTGGTAGACAAAGAAGAAAGCAAAGCCCTTAAATCCACCGCCCGCAAACTAGTAGCCGCACTGACAACTGGCTATGCCGCCACCGGTGGCACCGATGGGCTGTTACTTCACAGTACCTATTCAAAGAAAACCCCATACAACACATGCACACCCGAAGGTGTAGACGAATGTGTTACATGGGGGGACTATTTTTACCTGGAAGCACTGCTACGGCTGCATAAGCCGGAGTGGAAACCTTATTGGTAGAAAACCATTAGATACAGACTGCCCTTATTGCACGATTGCTTTCGCACGATAAATGCTGATAATTTCGTGCGGTTTATAGTATGCTAAATAAAAACAGAAGGGGCTTTGTATGCAGATAACCGCAAGCACCGCAACTGATATTTACCATATTTGGGGTCGGCGCATAAAAGAGCGAAAGCAGTTAAATATATGGCGTAGCACTTTATTGCTCGTTATTAGCGTAAAGTGAAACATAAACCAGGAAACCGCCATGATTTCCGGGATGTTACATGACATCGCAAATGTTAATGGGGACGACGGTAGCGATAAACAATCAATACATGAGCCTTACGATGAACTATTATGATGTGAACTGTGAAGGGTGGAAATAACACTACTAATGGTTTAATTTGCATTATTCTATCAACAAAATTTTATTTCCATCCGGGTCTGTCACCATAAGTTCTTTGCCGCCCCAGCTGCACATTTTTGGTGGGTTAAGGA
>Ga0123355_10001870_pt1 | contig 29520 bp, 29 predicted proteins | sample TergutEmb28metaG_3_FD_89872 | JGI IMG/M metagenome (GOLD analysis project Ga0123355, IMG submission 89872) | Embiratermes neotenicus P1 segment gut microbial communities from Petit-Saut dam, French Guiana - Emb289 P1 | ecosystem: Host-associated > Arthropoda: Insects > Digestive system > Gut ... | reverse complement strand
TCCGGCAAACCCGACAAGGGAAGGATATACGTTCAGCGGCTGGTATAGGACGCGTACAGCTGCAACTGCAGACAGATTCAGTTTTGGTACGCCAATAACCGAAAATCTCGATTTGTATGCACGATGGACTCCAGGTGTCAATCCTCCGGTGCACACAGTGTTGTTCCACCGCAATGACGACAGCGGAAACTTGCACTATGCAGCCTTTGTCATAGAAGGTCAGCGTGCGCCAGTACCATCAGATCCAGTGCTGGCGGGTCACCTGTTTATCGGTTGGCATACGAGCCAGGCAGGCAATACGCTATTTAACTTTAATACACCAATAATGTCAGCGCTAAATCTCCATGCTGACTGGCATGCAGACGCAGACCCCTACTACGCAGTAGTGTTCCGTATGAATGATGGGACATATGCGATTCACTATGTGGCATTTGTACCACCAGGCAGCACGGTATTGCCTCCGACAAATCCGTTAAGGGACGACCATACATTCAGGAACTGGTACACAGCTCCGGCGGCGACGATGGCAACCAGATTCAATTTTGGTACGGCAATCACGCAAAACCTTGCGCTATACGCAGGGTGGGATGATGGTTCTGGCCCGATTGTCCACACAGTGCTTTTCCATCGCAACGATAACAGCGGAGATTTGCACTATGCGGCGTTTGTGCGGCATGGAAGCTTGGTTATAGCACCAGCAAATCCAACACATGAGCACCACACATTCACTGGTTGGCACAGAACTCCAACAGGAAGCACATTGTTTGATTTCTCCACACCTATAGAGTCAGGATTGAGCCTCCACGCCAACTGGCGCGATGACGCAGAGACGCAACACCTAATCCGGTTCTGGATGAATGACGGTACTGGCGATAATGGCCGAGGCGGATTGGTTGCGTATGCCGAGGTTCCGAACGAAAGAACAGTAACTCCGCCATATCCAAACCCAACGCGAGAGTATACTCAAATACTGATGAACCCGGTGATTCCTCAGCCAGATGAAGACGATGAAGAAGATGATGAATACTATGAGGACGACAAATACGATAAAGACGATGAGTATTATGCTGATGATGACAATATCATAGACGAAGATGTTGTAACAGAAGATGACCTTAAGGATGAAGATGCTGTAGTCGATGATGAAAATGATATCTTAGATGATGCAAAGACAGATGAAGATGAGCACATTGACGATGACAGTGTTATAGCAGATGATGCAGCAGCAGAAGATGAAACAGAATACGAGACAGAAGCATCAAATGATGATACATATGTAATTACTCAGGGCTCAGGTTATGTATCGGAAATGCTGGAGCAAGCAATTACATTTGAATTTATAGAAAATGTCATAATCTACACATTCTATGGGTGGTACACATGTCCATCTAATGACCCACAATACAGGTTTGACTTTGGCACACTGATAACGGAGCCGCTTGATCTATATGCAAGATGGGAGCGTTTTGCAGCTGAGGAGATAGAGATAACGCACACAGTATTGTTGCATCGCAACGATGGCAGCGAAAACTTATTCTATGCAGCGTTCGTGCCCGATGGAAAAATATTGGCAGACTATATGCCAGCATCAAATCCACTGCGTGCTGGCTATGAGTTCACAGGATGGTTCAGAGATCAAGAAGCCACAGAGCTATTTACGGATGCTGAAAAAGCACTGACAGTAGGAGAAAGCTTTGAGTTGTTTGCAGGATGGGCACCTATAGTCATAGAGCCTGAAGAATTCACAGTAACATTCCGCCGCAACGATGGCAGTGAAGATGTATACTTTACAGCGATAGTGCGTGACGGGCAGCGGGTAAGCGAACCGACAAACCCAACGCGCATCGGCTTCACATTCCAAGGTTGGTATACAAATGCAGCGGCTACACAGCGCTTTGACTTCCAGACAGCGATAAGAAGTGATTTGAATCTATTTGCAGGATGGGCACCTATAGTCATAGAGCCTGAAGAATTCACAGTAACATTCCGCCGCAACGATGGCAGCGAAGAGGTGCACTTTACAGCGATAGTACGTGATGGGCAGCGGGTAAGCGAACCGACAAACCCGACTCGTATCGGCTTCACATTCCAAGGTTGGTACACAGATGCAGCGGCTACACAGCGCTTTGACTTCCAGACAGAGATAAGAAGCGATTTGAATCTGTTTGCAAGATGGAGGGCGATTGTATGGGGAGGTAATGGCGGTGGAACCCAGAGAGTAGTATTGCCGGAGTTGGAAGTGCCACTTGCACAATTTACACAATACCACAACGCATTCATCATTGGATTCCCTGACAGGACAGTAAGGCCGCATGCGACCTTGACTCGTGCAGAAGTGGTGACCATGCTATTTAGGCTTCTTGATGATGACTATAGGAGCCGCGTATGGAGTCAAAGCAATACGTTTGCCGATGTACATGCAAGTCAATGGTTTAACAATGCCATATCGACCATGGCCAATGCTGGCATTCTGAATAGAGATGAATTGTTCAGACCAAATGATGCAGTAACGCGTGCGGAATTTGCCTCAATGGTAGCCAGATTCTTCGATGAGGTTGAGGCGCCAGAAACACCATTCAATGACACAAATGGTCATTGGGCAGAAGATTATATAAACCGAGTAGCTCAGTTTGGTTGGGTACAAGGCATGGGTGATGGAAGGTTTGAACCGGATGGAGAGATGACACGTGCGGAAGCTGCGGCAATAATCAATCGGATGCTGGGACGAATTGTAGATTCTGAAGCCGACCTGCTTACAGGACGTACAAGATGGCCTGATACAACAAACCGGAACGCATGGTACTATCTGTATATGCAAGAAGCTACACATTCAACGGAGTTTGAGCGACTGGAAAATGGAACCGTGCGCTGGACAGAGATTCTAACGAACCTGGATTGGACTGTCCTGGAAAGAATGGACTCAACTCCCGATTCAATAACAGCGGCCAGAGCAGTGCAGCAAGTTGCCGAAGCGTAGCGGAGAATTAATTCTGCGACATTGGAATTGGAAAGTTGTTAAGCTGCCGGGAGTTCAGCTCCCGGCAGCTTAACGTAACCGGAAATGAAAACAAGGAAAAGTGGGAAAACAGGAAACATGTTGCGAAAATGCATCAAGAGGCAACAAGATGCAGAAATATTTTTTATGATTATTTGGTACATCATTTACTTTGACCTAGTTTTAGGCATTCACATTTTGATACGACAATTTCTACAAAAATATATGCAAACAACTGCCTAACCAACCCTTGGTGCGACAGATTTTGTTGTTGACAATTGCGGACTTTGATGTATAATTACAAAGCGCTCAGACATCAGACAATAATATGATTTGAAACAAAGCGCACAGGGACATGTTTTCACCAATTAAATAAACTGGGGCAAAACAATAACCCTGCATCCTTGCTCCCGGCAAAGACCGGGGGCCGAAAGACCAGAAGGAGGTGTAAAAGATATGGCAAAAACGTCAGCAAACTACGAACTCATGTATATCATCGATGTTGATTTGGGTGAAGAACAAATCGCAGCGTTGGTTGAAAAGTTCAAGGCGCTTATTGAAGCAAATGGTACGCTCAATGAGCTGGAGGAAATGGGAAAGAGAAGACTCGCATATTTGATCAATGACAAGCCTGAGGGGTATTATGTACTCGTCAAGTTCACATCAAACCCCGATTTCCCGGCAGAGCTTGACCGCGTACTCAAAATCACTGACGGTATCATGCGTTCACTCATTACCGTCATAGGAGAATAGGAGTTTACAAATGAACCAAATCGTTCTTATGGGCAGACTTACGCGTGATCCGGAATTGCGGCACACTCAAAATGGGACAGCAGTTGCATCATTTTCACTGGCAGTTGACAGAAGGTTTGCTCCTAAAGACGGTGGTGAAAGGCAGACGGATTTCGTTGACATCGTAGCATGGAGCAACACAGCAGAATTTGTTTCAAAGTATTTTGCCAAGGGACAAATGGCTGCAGTGACGGGGCGTCTGCAAATTCGTGACTGGACAGATAAGGACGGCAATAAACGCCGGACTGCTGAAGTCGTTGCGGATAACATCTATTTTACTGAAAGCAAAAAGAGCAGGGAAGCGAGTATTGGGCCTGTCGGACAAAAGGATGACTATGGCCAAAGCTTCCAGCCTCCCGTAGAAAGTTCTGATTTTGCAGAGCTTGATATGGATGATGGGGATTTACCATTTTAATGTTAAGGAGGAATTATCTTGTCTAACGATAGAGAACATAGACCGCATAACCGTAAACGCAGGAAAGTTTGTCAGTTTTGCGTTGACAGGGCTCAGGATATTGATTATAAAGATGCGGCAAAAATTAAGAGATTCTTATCTGAGCGCAGCAAAATCCTGCCACGCAGGACTACCGGTGTATGCGCACAGCATCAGAGAAGATTGATGGTTGCGATTAAGCGGGCGCGACAGGTGGCGCTTTTACCATACGTAACCGACTAGATTTTTATAAAAAGGTGGCGAAAGCCACCTTTTTACTCTATAAATTGCGAAGCAGAACTTGAATTTGTATATGATGATTTCTTTTAGTTTTGCACTGAGAGATACTGTATACGTCCACCTAGATGGTTTTCATTGCCATTTTCTATTGTTCTTCTTTGCTACAGGCGGGCCAATGATTTCTGCCATAATTATTGCATTCCGTGCTGTTTTGGCGTTTATGTTCGCCCTATATTCAACTCCTGTAGCGACTTTGTTGACCGCTGAGGATTTTTCCTCGACAGTTCTTACAATGGCAGCGAGTGATGCATTAGAAGCTCTGAGATTTATAACTTCTTCGCTGAGCAATCGAACCCTGTTCTTTAGGTCGATGATTTCCTGCTGTGCTTTGATTTCTGCCTGACTCCCATGCTGTGGCTTGCGCGGTGTGCTATGTGCGTTACTTATTTTTTCAATGGCGTCCAAGCCCATTTGCATAAATGTTTCAAGCGAGTGTTGTGTGCCGGACATATGAGCACCACCTATCTTGTTAGTAAATTAGACTTACTCGGGAGCTTCCGAGGACAACGCGTGTTCGTCCGTGCCGGCTATGGAGTTTCTCATCTGTGTGTCAGAAACCACATTCATCATGTTGTAGTAATCCATCACGCCAAGCTTGCCTTCGCGAAGCGCTGTAGCCATTGCTTTTGGCACTTCAGCTTCTGCCTCAACAACCTTTGCACGCATTTCCTGAACTTGCGCACGCATCTCTTGCTCTACGGCGACAGCCATAGCGCGGCGTTCTTCGGCTTTTGCCTGTGCAATGCGTTTATCCGCTTCTGCCTGGTCGGTTTGGAGCTGTGCACCTATATTTCTGCCAATATCAATGTCGGCGATGTCTATGGATAGAATTTCAAAAGCGGTTCCGGCTTCAAGCCCTTTACCCAAAACGATTCTTGATATTTTGTCTGGATTTTCCAAAACCTCTTCGTGAGATTCCGAGCTGCCGATGGTTGTTACAATACCTTCACCAACGCGGGCTACTACGGTAAGTTCTCCTGCACCGCCAATAAGTCTATCGATATTTGCTCTGACCGTGACTTTTGCTTTGGCAACCATTTCTATACCGTTTTTGGCGATAGCCGAGATTGCCGGGGTTTCGATAACTTTCGGATTGACACTCATCTGGACGGCTTCAAGAACATCACGTCCGGCAAGGTCTATAGCTGCGGCTCTCTCAAATTCAAGTGCGATATTAGCTCTTTGCGCTGCAATGAGGGCGTTTATGACCCTGTCTACATTTCCTCCGGCCAGATAATGTGCTTCAAGCTTGTTCGTGTGAATGTTTAGTCCGGCTTTGACAGCCTTAATTTGTGGGCTGACGATTCTGGCCGGGGGCACTCTGCGCAGCCGCATACCGACCAAGGTCAATATTCCGATTTTTACATTTGCCGCAACAGCGCTTATCCACAGTGCAATTGGGATAAATGTAAAGAAAAACCAGAGAAAAATAACTATTGCTATTGCCAATGCAACGATCATCCATAGATCCATATTAATTGTCCTCCTCCTTTGTTTTGGGGCGTACAACAATTCTGTTGCCCTCAATTTCGATAACTTCTACAATTGTTCCTTTTTCGATATACTCACCATTGCTTACGACATCCAGTTTGACTCCGTCGAAATCGACACTCCCAGCCGGACGGCACGATGTTGTCACAACACCGGTTTTCCTCATAAGATACTTCATATCCTCAGTTCCTGAAAAGCCTTGCTCCACTGTTTCTGATTCGTGTAATATGAGCTTTTTGAAACGCACCTTGGAAAAGAATATGAGGAATATTGTGAGGAGCAGCAGTATTTTTGCGAAAAAAATTCCTGTAAGTATAAGCCCCTGCATCACGGTCTGAGCGGTCACAAAGATACATGCGATAAGGCTTATTACGCCGAATACTCCAAAGAATCCGAATCCGGGTGTGTACATTTCGGCGACAATCAGGCTGATACCCGCAACGAAGAGTATTATGGAAATCACCGAGATATTCGATAGCAGTTCAATGAATTCCATGAGTCCACCTCCTTTTGAGTTCAGTATAATGCGATATGAGAAATATTACAATGGAAAAACGTTGAAATATACATTTTTACTTTTTAAAACTCTCCTTTAGTGCAACCGCTCTGTTAAACACTGGTTTGCCGGGGATTGAGTCCTTGTTATCCACTGCGAAATATCCTAAGCGCAAAAACTGAAAAGTGTCTGGGGATTCCGCTGTTTCTAGAGATTTTTCGACCTTACAGCCACGTAGAGTTTCGAGGGAATTCGGATTGAGAAACTCAGTAAAATCCTTTCCGGAGCCGTCCGGATCCGGGTCAGTAAAGAGATTATCATAAACACGTACTTCGGCATCTATGGCGGTGCCGCTGTCCACCCACTGTATAGTGCCGCGCACTTTGCGACCGTCAGGTGTTGTGCCACCGCGTGTTTCAGGGTCGTATTCGGCGGTTACAAGGATAACATTGCCATTTTCGTCGATTTCATATCCGGTACATTTGACTATGTATGCTGATTTTAACCTGACTTCATTCCCTACAAAAAGACGATTGTATTTTTTTGGCGGCTCGACCATAAAATCATCGCCCTCTATCCAAAGCTCACGCGAAAAAATGATTTCGCGAGTTCCGGACTCTTCATCTTCAGGGTTATTCTCAATTTCAAAGTTTTCGGTCTTGCCTTCTGGGTAATTCGTAATGACGAGCTTTATAGGACGCAAAACAGCCATGGCTCTTTGCGCGTTTTTGTTCAAATCTTCTCGCAGACAATGCTCAAGAAAAGCATAATCAACAGTGCTGTCTGCCTTTGCAACACCAACTCTATCGCAGAAATTGCGAATGGATGCCGGGGTATATCCTCTACGGCGCAATCCACCCAGTGTAGGCATCCTTGGGTCGTGCCACCCATCGACATAACCTTCTTCAACGAGGCGGCGCAGTTTGCGCTTTGACATGACTGTATAGTTCATACCCAAGCGTGCAAATTCGATCTGTCTTGGATTAGACGGCACATCACAATTTTCGATAACCCAATCATAAAGCGGCCTATGATCCTCATATTCGAGAGAACACATAGAGTGCGTGATGTTTTCAAGTGCATCTTGAATTGGGTGCGCCAGGTCATACATGGGATAAATACACCATTTGTCCCCTTGGCGATGGTGGTGGGTATAGCGTATGCGGTACAGAACGGGATCGCGCATGTTGAAATTGCCGCTTGCAAGGTCGATTTTTGCCCTGAGGGTCATGGTGCCTTCAGGAAACGCACCATTTTTCATGCGCTCAAATAGGTCAAGACTTTCCTCAATCGGTCTGTCTCTATATGGCGATGTCGCCGGAACACCAATTTCGCCCCGCCTCTTCTTGAACTCTTCTGGGGACAGTTCGCAGATGTATGCAAGACCTTTTTTTATGAGGCCAACGGTAAGTTCATAAGTTTTCTCAAAATAGTCACTGCCATAATAGAATCTGTCATCCCATGAAAATCCCAGCCAGCGAATATCTTCGCAGATGGCATCTACATATTCTTCTTCTTCTTTTTCAGGGTTTGTGTCGTCCATACGCAGATTGCATAGTCCACCGTAACGCTCTGCTATTCCGAAATCTATAATCATGGCTTTGCAGTGGCCTATATGGAGATATCCATTAGGTTCTGGGGGAAAACGTGTGTGTACAGTCCGCCCCTCGAAACGTCCGCCTGGCGACAGATCCTCATCTATAAAGTGGTGAATAAAATTCTTTGATAATTCTTCCATTAACGTCAACTCCAAGTCCTTATTGAAATTTTTCTAATTATACATAAATATTGTATTATTTACAAATGATTTGTGTTAGAATACGTTTGCTGATATTTATTAACGACACGAATATGTGAGGTTAAAATCATGAGTGTAATTAAATTAAACGCCGAAAACTTTGATGAAACCATAAGCAGCGGAAAAATACTGGTGGACTTCTGGGCGGAGTGGTGCGGCCCATGCAAAATGCTGGCACCGATTATTGAAGAATTGGCAAAGGATGCCGAAGGTTACGCAAAGATTGCAAAACTTGATATTGAAGAGGAAAGCGCGCTGGCAGCGCGCTATAAGGTCATGAGTATTCCAACAGTTATTTTCTTTGAAAATGGCGTTGAAATCAAACGGTTTGTTGGTATGCAGCCAAAGACGAACTACCTTGCGGCCTTGGGTATTTAAGAGTAAGGAACGGAAACAGCTATGCCGCCTGGCGGGATTAATAAGCGAAAAATGATGCCCAATACGCTTCCAATGTAATAAGCTCGCTAAGTTCCAATTGCCTTATGAGATTTACCGGGATTGCCAGATTAAGATTTTGGCCATGGGTGAATGAACTTGAGGGTACCCCTACAACCTGCCCAATCGTATTGAGTAGGGGGCCGCCGCCGCTGCCGAAAGATATAGGTGCAGTGAACTGTATCATGGGCTCTGCTTCAAATTCGCGGCTTGTGTAAGCGATAATGCCCTCGGAAATCGAATTTATGAGGTTGTGGGGACTTCCTATCGCAAAGATTGTGTTTCCGACTGCAACCATATCTGAGTCGGCAAGCGTGAGGTAGCTTAGGCCGGTTTTATCAGAATCAATTTCGATAATTGCCAGATTGGATTCGGTGTCTAAGGCACGAATCCCGGAAACACTGAATGTTTCGCCGCAAAAAAGTGTGATAGTCGCACGGGCAGACGGGGTCAAGACATGCAGTGCGGTTACGGCCAGACCCTCTGGAGATATGAAGAAACCGCTGCCGGTTCTGATTGAGAAGCCCTCATCATCGAATGTTTCAATCATGAATACAGCGTCTGTACTTCTCAGAAATAATTCCTCTACCGGAATTTGGACAGGCAGTCGCAGCTCGACTCTTGCTGCTGGGGCAGCCAGGCGAACCATAACTGCGGAGGCTTCAGCGCGTGAAATATTTGAGCTACCGAAAAATGTCCCGAACTGGTCGGAGCCTGTCAGGATACCTGCGCGATACAGTGTATATATGGCCTTTTGATCGGTGGTGTCATAAGAAACATCGAGAATTCCAAATGGCGGAATATCATTGATCACCTCAAAAGCCTCTGTCGGAAGTGCATTGCGCATAATAACGGCAAACTCTTTGCGGGTCACAGGTGCGTTATAGTCACCGTGGCCGCTTATAATGCCGTGAGCAAGTGCATATGAAACGTAAACACTGTAAAACGGAACAGAACGCACAAACTCAACGGCACCTGTATTAAAAATGCTGTGAAGCCTTGAAGCGAGCGTCACTGTCTCACCTAAGGTGAGCATTCCTGATGGTTCAAATGTATTTTCAGTTCTGCCTCTGAAGAAGCCTAAATTCGTTGCATTGCAGACGTAATCCCAAAACCAGTCATCGGCAGACACATCGCTAAATTGACATTCAATGCAATCATCCGATAAAGTGAAGTTATCAAAACCGTATGATAAGACAAAGTTATTTATTGAAAGTGAAATAAGGATGAAACAAGCGAACAAAATTGTCAGAACTCTTTTGAATGAAGATTTAATCATTTAGGCTGTTTCACTTTCTGTCAGCATAGTTTTAATTATTGCGACTGCTCCACCAATGCCGGTAAATGATGTGTTGATAACCAAGTCGTAGTTATCCAGATTTGCCCACTGGCGGTTTGTATAATATTTGTAGTAGTTGTTCCTGCTCTTGTCAATCCGCTTAAGTGCCTCTGCTGCTTTTTCTGGCGATAACGCGTAGTTTTTCACAGCATAACGTATTCTATCCTCAGGCTCACCGCGGATCATGACTTTTATGAGTCCAGGCTCTTCACGCAACACGAAATCGGCGCATCGACCAACTATGATGCAACTGCCTTTAGTCGCCAGTTCTTTTATAACCTCAGATTGCGCCAAAAACAATTTGTCAGTGACTGGGATGTCATAAAAGGAAATGGAGTCATAACTCGAATATGCGGAATAGTTAAGGTTATGCAAAAAGGTATTGGGCAAGTTCTCGGCGCTTTTGGCTATGAATTCTTCGGACAGGCCACTTTTTTGTGCGGTCAGGGTGCGTATTTCATCGTCGTAAAAGGGTGTTTCAAGCGCACTTGCCAGAGTCTTACCGATTAGCCTTCCGCCGCTACCATACTCGCGGCTGATTGTTAAAAGAAATTTTTTCATACTAAGCCCCCCTCACTATAAATGAATAATATCATATATCAGGTGATATTTCAAATATTTATGGATATTTACGAAACAGGAGCGGTCAAAATGCTATTTGAAAGAAGTGAATTTATTTTTTATGATGGTGCAATGGGAACCATGCTGCACAAGAGTGGGATCAAGGTCGAGAGGCCGGATGTTTTGTGTGTAACTGCACCCGAGGTTGTAGAAAATGTGCATCGCTTGTATGTTGAGGCAGGTAGTGATATAATATGCACAAATACATTTGGTGCAAATGCCGACACGCTTAAAGGGTCGGGTTATTCGCCTGAGCGAATAATAACAGCGGCCGTAGCAATAGCAAGAGCTGCAAGTGGTGGAACGGCTAAGGTTGCGCTTGACATAGGGCCAACCGGCCAGTTGCTTGAGCCGATGGGAGATTTGGACGTACAAAGAGCATATGAGCTTTTTAAGGAGCAAGCAATTGCCGGAGAGCAAGCAGGCGCTGATTTTGCCGCAATAGAAACGATGAGCGATATCGGTGAAATGAAAGCGGCCATAAGCGCTGTTCGGGAAAACACAAACCTTCCGGTTCTTGCCACTATGTCATTTGACAAGACAGGGAGTACATTTATGGGTTGCACCCCGGAGATTTTGGCACAAGTCGCGGAGCAATTGGGCGTGAGTGCAGTGGGTCTTAACTGCTCATTAGCCCCGGTGGAAATGTATGAGACGGTGCAGCGTATTTCAAAGGCAACGTCGCTGCCAATAATAGTCAAGCCCAATGCCGGCTTGCCGGACGGTGTGACTGGGGCATACGATATGACCCCGGCAGAGTTTGCAAAACAGATGAAGCAAATTGCGCAGATGGGGGCAAAGATATTGGGTGGATGCTGCGGCACAACGCCTGATTATATCAGAGCTTTGCGCAAAGCCGTTTCAGGAGTGTAACGTGTTGCGGGGTTATTATATAAAATTCAAGGTGAGTCATAACGACGTAGAGACAACAATACTTACTAACTATATTGGAGGGTAAAAATGACAAAAGATATTTTTGCACCAACGAGTATACTGCTGCCAAAAGGGATTCCAATGGAGCAATGGGCAGTTATAGCCTGTGATCAATTTTCCTCAGAGCGTGACTACTGGCAGCGGGTCAAGCAATTGGTTGGGGATAGCCCTTCGACCTATAATCTAATCATTCCTGAGGCATATCTTGATGAGATAAACGAGGATGAGGAAATCGACAATATAACCTCGGTTATGGATGATTACATAGGCAGCGAATTTTTGCAGGAAATAAATGATTCATTTGTTTATGTGGAACGCACTTTATCTGATGGCCGAGTACGTGAGGGTCTTGTTGGTGCGGTTGATTTGGAAGCATACGATTTTTCCAGTGACACTGCGGCGATTCGTGCGAGCGAAGGCACGGTGCTAGACAGATTGCCACCCCGCATTCGTATCAGATGCAAGGCGAGTATGGAGCTGCCGCATATTATAACCTTTATTGACGATAGCGAAGATTTCGTGATGAGCCCTCTGAGAAATAAGAAGAAAACGTTTGCAGAACTCTACAGCTTTACGCTTATGCAGGGCGGGGGGCACATAAAGGGGATGCTTGTAAATGGTGAGGATGCTAGAGATGTAGTGGAGGCAATAAGGACACTTCACAAAAAGAGCGACATGCTTATGGTGATGGGCGATGGCAATCATTCGCTTGCTGCTGCCAAGGTTTATTGGGACGATTTAAAAGGCAGCTTGAGTGAAGAGCAGCGGTTGAATCATCCTGCTCGCCATGCGTTGGTTGAACTTAATAACGTGTATGATGATGCGATAGACTTCGAAGCCATCCATAGAATTATTTTCGACACAAATCCGCAAAAGCTCATTAGTGCTTTTAAAGAGAAGATAGAGCCTGGAACCGACTATGTCCTGCGTTGGGTCACAAACGGAAAAAGCGGAGAAATAGGTGTGGCTGCAGGATGTATCGGAGACATGCTCTCTGTTATGCAGGAGTTTCTGGATGAGTACTCTAAAGAAACCGGTTGTCGCATAGATTATATACACGGTGAAGATTCTGTAATGAATCTGTCGCAGTGTGAAACAAACCTTGGCCTGATTCTTCCGGCGATGGAAAAATCAGAGTTTTTTGCAACGGTGGCATCGCGCGGTGTATTTCCTAAAAAGAGCTTCTCGGTTGGCCATGCAAATGACAAAAGATATTATTTAGAATGCAGGCTGATAAAGTAAGGAGCACCATTGAAAAACTATTCATTTCACCGATTTGTATATGTGCTGATACGCGTTATTATTGGACCATTTTTGAAGTTTTATATGGGATATTCCTGTGTGAAATATAAGGGGCATAGCAAGACAAGTCTGATTGTTTCAAACCATGTTACTGATGTTGATCCCGTACTTCTTGCGTTGAGTTTTTATCACCATATGTATTTTCTGTCCAGCGAACACGCGTTTCGGGCGGGATTTGCTTCCAAGGTTTTGAAGACATTATTTGCTCCTATCCCATTTAATAAAACGAAAACTGATGTTTCAGCCATAAAAGAGGTGCTTTACAGGTTGAAAAACGGAGCCGATGTGTGTATTTTTCCGGAGGGGGACAGATCGTTTACCGGAACATCCGTTGGGTCCTCGCTTTCGATTGCAAAGCTGGCGAAGTCGAGTGGGGTGGATTTGATTACTTTTCGCATAGAGGGCGGGTACTTTACCTGGCCGCGTTGGTCAAAGAAAAAACGTAAAGGCAAAATGTCTGGCGGTGTAGTAAGCCGATACAGCTCAAGTGATATTCAAGCGATGACTGACGAGCAGGTGCTTGAAATAATAAACCGTGATATCTATACAGATGCATATGAGCGCCAGAAAACAGCTCCGGTTCGTTATCGCGGTCATAATCTTGCAGAAAATATTGAAACGGCGCTCTATCTTTGTCCCGGTTGCAATCGCATTGGTACAATAAAATCAGATGGAAATCGTTTCTTTTGCGAATGCGGACTCAGTGGGATTTATACTGAAACGGGATATCTGCAAGGACATAGGTTGCCTTTTTCCACAACAACGGATTGGGGGCGCTGGCAAGAACAAAACCTTGAAGCGGTGATAAAAAATATAGGCGGCGGTCTGATTTGTGAGGATGACTGGCAACAACTGTTTGAGGTTCATCATGCGGAGTATAAGGTTCCGGTGGGAGAGGGTATTATTCAAATTGGACATGAAGTATTCCGGTGCTGTGGTAAAGTGTTCCCACTTGAAAGTATCACTAAGTTTGCTATTGTAGGGCAGATGACTCTGCTTTTTGCTGTCAAAGAGGGCGCGATATATGAAGTGCGCAGTTTAGTCCCCAGAAGCGCACTTAAATACAGAGAAATATTTCGGGTGCTGACAGGGCGACATTAGGCAGTCAGGACACGATTTAGTACGGGCGCTTTGGAGATAATAGCCACTTTGCCTATGTTTTGGGAGATAAAAGATCATGACAACAGGGATGTTTTTTTGGGATTTTGAAGTTTGGAGCTTTATCATTGAATTTGGGGTATTGCTCGCAGGCATGATGTTTGCTAATATGCTCAGAAGGCTAATTAAGCCGCTAAGACAATCACTCATACCAAGCTCGGTAATAGGTGGCTTTTTGGTGTTGGGTGCGAGTGTACTTTTAAGAACTATGGGGATACAGATATTTCAGGTGTTCACCCTTGAGATACTAACCTATCACGGTTTGGGACTTGGGTTTGTTGCTCTTGCGCTAAAGGTCGAGGAGCGCGTGAAAAACAAGAAGGCCAACAGGGATGTGTTCAACACAGGCATAACGGTCGTATCGACATATCTTCTGCATGGTGTTGTCGGACTTTCTATAACTTTGGGTCTTTCCTATGTGCTTGGAAATTGGGCTGCTGGAGGAATGTTGCTTCCGATGGGCTATGGTCAAGGGCCGGGACAGGCATATAACTGGGGTAATATTTATCAAAATGCCACGGCTTATCCACCGTTTTACGGAGGAATAAGTTTCGGACTAGGTATTGCGGCAATGGGGTTTGTAGCTTCAGGAATTGGCGGGGTGATTTACCTCAATATCATGAAAGCAAAGGGGCGCCTTAGGCAATCCGTGTTAGACCCAGAAAATGCCAAAGAGCTAACAGTTGAGCATATCACAAGAAAAGATGAGATTGCGGTGACTGAATCTCTTGATAAAATGACGGTTCAAATAGGGTTGGTATTCCTGACTTATATATCGGCGTTCATCTTGATGTATGTGGTGTCAATCGGGTTAAGGCGAATGGGTGGCATGGCAGAAGATACGGTAATGCCAATTATCTGGGGATTTAATTTCCTTATAGGCACCCTTTGTGCAATAATGCTCAAGCAAATTCTGAGCTTTTGCCGAAGCAAAGGGGTTGTTAAGAGAGAATACAGAAACAACTTTATGCTAAACCGCATTGCAGGTTTTATGTTTGATTTGATGGTTGTTGCCTCAATTGCGGCCATTGACCTTTCGGCATTCCGTGAGCGCTCATTTTGGATTCCGCTCGCATTGCTCTGTGTTGTTGGGGCTGTTGCGACATACTATTATGTTAAAATTGTATCAAGAAAGATTTTTCAGGAATATCAGGACGAATCATTTCTGTCACTTTATGGGCTGCTTACTGGCACGGTCAGCACGGGCATAATTCTTTTGCGTGAGGCAGATCCTAGCTTTGAAACTCCAGCTGCTAAGAATTTGGTATACCAGCAACTTTGGGCAATCATTTTTGGATTCCCAATGCTTCTGCTTATGGGGGTTGCCCCGCAAAACCTAGAAATGACATGGTTGGTTTTGTTTTTGCTTATTGCTTTGTTTGCGGCGATGGTTGTGCTTCTTTTCCGAAGTTATATTTTCAAGAGAAATAGCCGTTTAAGTTGAGTTAGAGGCAAATTTGTGATATGATGGGCAAAGTGTGTAAAAAACGAAAAAATTATGCGGCAGAGGTGCTGTTTTGAAAAGAAATCTGATTTATATGATGATTGTTTTTACCATTATATGGATTATTTTAATGGAAGAGTTCAGGATATCAACAGTGCTGGTAGGGGTTGTAATCAGTACTATTTGCGTTATATTTTGCCGAAAATTTTTGCCTTTGGAGCAAATTTCAGGAGTCAACTATTTCAAATTTTTTGTTTATATTTTTTATCTTCTCGGACAGATTTATATTGGTGCGCTGGCATCTATTAAGCTCGTTATCAAAGGGGCAAAGGCTGATGTTGTTGAAATTCGAACAGACATAAAAAATGATTTTTTGAAAGTGATGCTAGCTAATTCAATCACCCTTGTTCCCGGTTCTGTTACACTTGAACTCAAAGAGGATAGAATCACAGTTTTACTACTGCATGAGAAAACATGGGGCTTGCTGGAGCTTGCAGATGCCACGGAAAAGGTCAAGGGCGGTTTGGAAGATAAATTACTCAAAGCGCAGAAAGAGAGGTGAGGCAAATGCAAGTACCTGTGTTTTGGATTTTACTGGCATTTATGTTCCTTTACCTTATAAGAGCTATTCAGGGGCCGACGATTTGGGACAGATTGCTTGCAATGAGTTTAATTTCGGTAAAGGTCATTGTCCTGATTATTGCAATAGCCTCTTTTTATAATAGGGGTTATTTGCTGGATTATGCTCTTCTCTACTCACTATTTGGGTTTATCAGCGTTATTTTTATTGCCTTTTTCATATTAGACAGAACACGGGGGAAAAAATGATGGAAATTGTTGGAAATATAATCATTGGAATAGGGCTTGTTTTTATGGCCTTTGGTGTTTTAGGTCTTTACAAGTTCAAGGATTTTTATTTGCGTCTGCTTGTTCTTGCAAAGATTGATACTGTCGGTGCTATAACGTTTATGGTAGGCATTATCATAAGACATGGTTTCAGCTTTTTTTCACTAAAGGTATTTCTGATAATGGTTCTTTTTTTGATTCTGAATCCGCTGACGGCGCATATAATTGCCCGTACTGCATACCTGAGCATTGAGGGTATAACACAGGATCAAGATGATGGCCGCGGGGGCAGATAGGATTTCGACTCTCGTTAGCTAAAAAGCACAGCAATATAGGGGTAGTTAGTCATGATTTATGTACTTCTTATTTTTTGGATAACAAGCGCTATTTTGGCGATACAGGCAAGGAAGCTGATTCGGATAATTGTATATCTTGCAATTTTTTCGACGATTTCTGCGGTCTGTTTTTTTATGTTTGGCGCGCCTGATGTTGCGATGGCAGAGGTGGCGGTCAGTTCGTTTTCAACGGTTTTTATGATTGTTTGTTTTGAGAAATATTTCACACTTGTAACGGATGTGTCGCCGGATGCACCTAAGGATTTGAAATTCCGCTATAAGTTGAGCAAAATTTTACCGCCTGTAGTTTTTACACTTATCCTTGCCGGTCTGTTTATTTACTTTATACCTGAGGGCACGGTCAACACATATCTGAAAGACCTATATCTTGAAAGATTCAGATTTGATGTGGGCGGGGAAAATGCTGTTACATCAATTTATCTTGGATTTAGAGTGTATGATACGCTTTTTGAGGCACTGATGTTGCTGATTAGTGTGGTGGGCGTTGCTCATATGTCGTGTCGTAGTGAGCATGAGATTTCTGGCGAGAATTTCTCGGGAGTGACAAAGTCAGATTCAGTGGATGTTTACACGATTCGCATTATTTGCCCTGCTATGTTGATTTTTGGAATGTATTTGGTTCTAAATGGGCATGTTTCAGCCGGCGGTGGGTTTCAAGGCGGTATTGCTATAGCCTCATTCTTTATTTGCAGGTATCTCATTTACAATGTGTATGATGTCAGATATGGAAAGATTATGTCCTTTGAAAAGATGACTTTTGCTGCCATTGCTTTACTTGCGTCTCTCTTTATCTTTCTCGGATTCTATGTCCAGTTTCCGCAAATACGAACAGCTTACTTGATTTCAATGAATATGCTTATTGCAATGAAAGTTTCATTTGGCTTTATCATTATTTTTTACAGATATATTGCGTTTGAGCGGAGGTAGAGGTTAGCGTAATGAATTACGAAATTGTTGAAATTTTTGCAATTGCATTGTTTTTTATAAGCCTTTTTGGACTGATCACCAGCAAAGGTGTTATAAAAGGCATTGTTTCCATGATCATCATGGAAATTGCCGTTGTAATGTTTTTCCTGAGTTTGGGGTTTCAGACAGGAATATTGCCGCCAATCGGAGCGGAGCTTGGGGACAATGTCGCCGACCCACTGCCACAGGCACTTATGATAACGGCAATCATCATAGGGGTTGCGGTGACGGCAATAAACATGACAATGCTTATTGCACTGTCACGCCAGTTCAAAACTACAGAGTGGGATATTCTTAAAAAGAAGAATATGGAGTAAGATATGCTTGCTAATTTTGTTATAACACCGATATTGATAGCGGTCTTTCTGTATGTATTTGCCTCAGCTAAAGCAGCAAAGATTGTTGCAATTATAGCGCAAACGGCGTTTACCGGACTTGCGGTTTACCTGTTCTTTCAGGTTAAGCAGTATGGAGCAATAATCACCAGTATAGGAAATTATGAAAGCGTTATGGGAATCATACTCAGAGCCGACACGCTATCAACTGTTTTTGTTGCTCTGACTGCGATTTCTTTCCTTATGGCGGCACTGTACAGCTATAATGAAAATGAGGGTAAGCTGTTCTGGTTTTTACTCTTTGTCTGGCAGAGCTTACTCATAGGGATTTTCCTGACGCGGGATTTATTTAATGTGTTCGTACTTGTTGAGGTTGCGGCAGTTGTTGTCTCTGTTCTGATTATGTATAATCGTGATAACCGCTCAATGTACGATGGAATGTTTTACCTGATGACGGGCATAATCGCCATGCAGTTTTATTTGTTTGGTTTGGGTTATATTTACAGGCTCACAGGTGTGCTGGACATGGAAGTTGCCGCAGAAATTCTATCGGGGCTTGACAGGTCATCGCTGGTTTTGCCGTATGCTCTTATAATAACCGGGGTTGGACTGAAATGTGCAATCCTGCCGCTTTTTACATGGTTGCCAAAAGCGCATGGGTCACCGAGTGCACCGACCGTTGTGTCGGCGCTGCTCTCAGGGGTTCACATAAAAAGTGGAATATATCTCTTTATGCGCGTTCAGCCAATATTTCAAGAGCTTGATGCATCCGGATTTTTCCTTGTCATCGGGACAATAACCGGAATAGCCGGGTTTGCACTTGCTATTTGCCAAACGGACATCAAGCTATTGCTGGCATATAGTACAGTGTCGCAAATAGGACTTATAATCACAAGTCTCAGCATAGGTAATGAATATACCACCACCGGAGCTATGTATCATGCGTTTAACCATTCGCTATTTAAGGCAGCGTTGTTTATGGGTGCGGGGATACTGAGCAAGGTGTACGGTACTCGTAATATAACTGATATTAGAGGAGTTTTCAGGCGGTTTCCATTTTTAGGATGCGTCATCTTTTTGGCGATTTTAGGCATTACCGGCGCACCGTTATTCAACGGCAGTATTTCAAAATATTTCATAATGTATGGTACAACCTGGTATATCACATGGCTTCTGATTTTCATAAACCTCGGTACGATTATTGTGTTTACAAAGTTTTCGACAATGCTTTTTGGTCGCTTCGAACAAAAAGAAGTGGTTGTCTCTGCTAATGCGAAAAGGAAAGGTGAAACGGATTTTCACCACAGAGATAAGACAGCCAAGCTGCGCAACTATGCAGAATCAATTCCTGTAAACAAACAAGTTGCCATAGCCATTTTAGGGCTGGTCTGCTTTTTGGGAGGAATATTTGGCTCGGAGTTCATTACATTCTTGTTCAATGTTGAGGTCAGCGTAGATGCTGCAGGATATCTTGAGAAAACAATGATATTTGCAGTAAGTGTTGTTGCAGGGATTTTGATTTACAGATATGTTGTGCGGGACAATGCATTTTTGAAAAGGTTTCGGGCGATTGACTTCGGGTTTAGAGGAACATGTGCGGCTATGGGTGGATTTTTCGCCGCAGTGCTCATAGTCTTAGGGTTTGTTATGAATTAAATTACAAATTACAAAGCACAAATAGTTGAGAACTGAAAATTGTCCGCATAAATAAAGAACAGAGCAGAAGTGCAAATAACGCAATTCTGCTCTGTTTTGCAATTTGTGCTTTGCAATTTGAAAGCTATTCTTCAAAGTTATGCCAAACATTTTGGACATCGTCGTTGTCTTCCATTAAATCCAACATTTTCTCCATGTTTTTCAGGTCAGCTGAATCGGTGAGCTTAACATAGGTTTGTGGAATCATTTCGATTTGGGCAGATAGAAACGGATATCCCGCAGCCTCAAGAATTCCGTTGACCGTATTAAAGTCATCAGGTGAAGTATATACCTCAAAGACGGCATCGTCCTTCTCTATATCATCGGCGCCTGCCTCAAGTGCGTCGTTAATAAGTGTATCTTCATCTATGGTACCATCTTCATTATCTATAACAATTAAGCCTTTTTTGTCAAACGACCAGGAAACACAGCCGGATGTTCCCATGTTGCCGCCATATTTATCAAAATAATGCCTCATGTCGGCAGCGGTTCTTTTTCTGTTGTCTGTCATAGCCTCGACAATTACAGCAACTCCAGAAGGACCATAACCCTCATAAGTAATGCGCTCGTAACTTTCGCCACCGGAAGTTCCGAGCCCTTTTTCAATGGCCCTTTTAATATTATCATTTGGCATATTCGCGGCTTTGGCCTTCGCTATAACAGTGGCCAGTCTTGCATTGTTCGCAGGGTCGCCGCCGCCCCCTTCTCTGACTGCCACCATCATGTCACGGGCGATTTTTGTAAATATCTTAGCACGCTTAGCGTCCTGGGCACCTTTAGTCCTTTGAATGTTCTTCCATTTCGAATGTCCAGCCATAGAAAATGCCTCCGGATTTTTTACTTAAGCTGGGAGTCGAACTCCCACGGTTTTATCGGGCAGAGGAGTGTGCAAGATTACGCCCACCACCCCAAGGATTTTATCATAAAGTTTTCGGCACTGCAACTAGTGTAACGTAAATTATGCTACACCAGTGCATCGCAGAGCACTTATTACTAATTGTATTAATGATGAGCCAGTATGCATACTATTAATGCATATTCACAATTGAGTATGCAAAATTAAGATTATTTCAACCGTTTTACTTAAATTTCACACTATTTTTTATCAATATCGCCAAAATGTATATTGAGTTTAACAAAAATAAAACATTCGGATGGTTGACATAACTAGACGGTATGATTTTGAGTACAGATAGTTGTTAACATTATCCACAGGGTTTTCCACACCCCGTTGGTACAGAGATTTCGGAGAAATTTATAACAATTGCCATTAATTACCATAACCCACAAGTTTAATTATTGTTTTTTAAAGAATAGTGCAGTTAGTTGACATAACACATATGGTGAATATTTTTTGACATTATTCATTGCCATACCGCTTGTTTCCTCTTTGCCTGTGAAAAGTAACACTGTGGAGAGCTTATGATTCAAATGTCAGAAAATCTATTGACAATTGCTAAATGTTATGTTACTTTATATAAAGTAAATGATAATAAACAAAAAGGAACGATAAAGAACGATGATGGCCGAACTTGAAAGACTCCGACAAATTCACCGTTCGCTCAGCGACGTTATTTCTCAAATGGAAGCGGAGCAACAATCATCGCCGAGCATTTTAACGAGAACCGTGCGATTAGGCGATGCAAGAAGCATGGCTGTTTTGGCTGCGATTGACGGTGCAGGAGGCTCTGTTTCCAATCTAGAATTTGAGACCATCCTTGCAAGATTCGGCAGAACATTGCGTGGGGCAGGAGGGTTTCTGGGAGGTGCAGGTGCAAGTGTCCGCCGTGATGACGGAAAATTCAGTATAACAAGTGCAGGAAAAACGGCTCTGGAAAAATGGAAGCTACGGTATGGTAGCAAGTGGCTGGAAGAGCTTATGACCCCAGAAGCGCTTGGTGACCGCGCATATCCCGATAATTCAAGAGTTACATTCAAAGTTTAATTAATACGAAGCTCTCCAAACAACTTATAAGAGGCGGTGTTTTGTGTGATAAAAATCTGGGGTGGATCCGGGAAAAGGACAATCAAGAATACGTCAAGTCATGAAAAAGCAAAACAGACAATAAATAAGACCTCGCAAAACGAGGTCTTTGAGCGCAAAGATTATAGCCGCCTTTCTGAGGACAAAAGACAGCAGACAACTCCTTCGGTGACCACAACGCCGCGTAGCCGGCTTTCTGAGAGCAAAAGACAGCAGACAACCACTTCAGTGACCACAACGCCGCGCAGCCGCCCTCCTGAGGACAAAGGACAGAAAGTTTTGGACTTTGAAACGATGATGCAAATGTACAATGAACAGCAACGGGCTTTAGCAGTTGGTGACGATATAGGTGTTGGAACCTATTCAAAAAAGCAAAAGAATTTGAAATATTTGATGCTGTAGTAGCTAAATCATAAAAACCGATATACTTTGATATACTTATTTTTGAATTTTGAGTCAACTTTCATATTGTATTTAACAAGGGTCATATGTTAAAATTATCCGATGCTGAAATAGCTGGAATTTTTATGAAAAGAGACTAATCATTTTGTTGATATTATTATCGCTTTTGCCAATTCTATGTCTGCTTGTTTTGTTAATATTTGTAAAAATGTCTGTTGCCAAAGCAGGCGCGATTTCCTTGGTTGTTGCATTAGGAATAGCGCTCTTATTTTTTGGAATGAATGCATTTGGACTGCTTATCTCAGTTGGCAAAGCGCTTTCATTGGCATTATTCGTTTCTCTTATAGTGTGGGCGGCACTTCTGCTCTATCATTTAGTAGATGGCTTTAAGGCCATTGATGTAATAAACAAAAACTTTGTCATACTTGTAGAAGACAAATTTGTAGAATTTTTAATGCTGTCATGGATGCTGACTGCGGTATTTCAAGGTATGGCAGGATTTGGCGTACCTGTTGTCATAGTCGCACCGATTCTCATAGCTCTTGGTTTTGACAAAGTCAAATCGCTTGCTGCGGCACTCTTAGGACACAGTTGGGCTGTGACATTTGGCTCAATGGGTGCAGCGTTTTTTATAATACAAATGCTCACCGGTATTCCGTATGAGGAACTGGGTTTTCCAATGTGGATATTCAATACGATAATCCACTTTGGAACGGGTATTGGCATCTGTTGGCTTTACGATGGGCTTAAAGGTATAAAAAAAGGACTGTCATATGTAGTTCCGGTTTCGGCGGTCATGACTGTTGTGCAGTTCTTCATCATAAGATTAGGGCTTTTCTCCCTCGCCTCGCTGCTGACAGCAGTTGTCGGCCTGGCAGTCATGCTTGTGCTTTATAAGTTGCGGTCGCCGTCTAAAACAAAAGCAACGCTTTATGCTTCGAATCTGAATTTATTCCAATCAGTACTGCCATATGTTGTGATACTTGTGCTCGCTATGTTGTTTCAATTTTTGCCTGATGCGTTGCGCAATATCTCGATATCATTTGCTTTTCCCGGCACCGAAACAGCCTTGGGATATGTGGTTGCACCTGAATCTGGATATGCGCGTATAAGGCTGTTTGGGCATCCGGCAGTGCTTTTGCTTGCCGCTTCGGCAGTTGCTCTGATTGTATATAGACGTGCTGGAGTCTGGGATTCAGTTGTCTTTAAGGATGCGCTCAAGAAAACCGTCAAGAAAGGCATTCCGGCGACTTTGGCTTTGTTGGCGCTTGGAAACATGTCGCTAATCATGATGGACTCCGGTATGACCCACTTGCTCTCATATAGCGTTGCAGACTTGACTGGAAGATTCTATCCGTTCGTTGCTCCATTTTTTGGTGTATTGGGTAGCTTTCTTACCGGAAACAATACAAACTCGAATATCTTGTTTGGAAACTTTCAATATACTATCGCAATGCGCTTGGATGTGAGTGGGGCAGTTATGGCTGCTGCTCAATCCTTGGCGGGTTCTATAGGCGTTGCTATTGGGCCGACGCTTATCCTTATGGGGGCGCTCGCCTCAAAGTTGGAGGGACAGGAATCGCTTATATACAGAAAGCTCACAGGTATAGTGCTGATAATCGCCCTCGTGATGGGCGTAGTCAACTTCATAATGCTCTCCCTATAATACCCTCCTGCGAACCTTTACCAGAATCGAACTCCATTGCCAGACATCAGCTAAAGTCCAACATGTCGCCAAACCGTGTTGGACATACTTATGGCTATCAGTAATAAGCGCTGACAAATGAGTCACCTGCTACAATGATATGATCATCAAGCTTTATGCCCAGGAGCTCACCGGAAAGTTTAAGGCGCGACGTCACTTCTTTATCCTGTTCACTTATATCCAAAATACCGCTTGGATGGTTATGCCCAACGATTATTGAAGCGGCTCTATCCTCGATAGCAGGGGCGAAAACCTCGCGTGGATGTACCAGTGATGACATCAAAGTGCCGACTGTGATTGTGCGACAGGCTATGAGCCTTCTGGCACCATCCAATGTGAGCATCACAAAATGTTCCTGTTTCCTATTTTTGATAAAACTAAACTGTTCTGCAGCGCGCTCAGGTGAGTCGATTAGTGGGGCAGTTTGCTTTATATACCGCCTGCGCCAAAATTCAAGGGCTGCAAAAACGACAGTGGCCTTCGCGTTGCCGATGCCCTTTATAGCCAAAACGTCGTCTATGGTCAAATCGTCGGCTCCGATTTTTTGAATTGTTGTGTTTAGATTTCTGGCAATTTGTTTGAAATCATTACCCTTGCCGCCACTGCCTATTACAGCCTGCAGCAGCTCTATATCTGAAAGTGAAGATGCGCCTTGCCGATTGAGTTTTTCACGCGGCAGGTTATGTGTCAAATTCATATAGGATTCCCCCTCGTGGTTACTGGAGTAAAAGGCTAGTGATGCACCATTAGTTTAACTACAAATAGCCTTGTTTTCAATATGAATTTAAAGTTGTAAATCAGATGCGATATATGATTATTTTTCGACATTACTGCAGAGCATTGTGAGATGCAGTCAAACTTTCAGCTTGTTACACCTATTCACACGCTCTGCTTTAATAACATTACAAGGTCAGCCAAATAATGACTTTAATCATTATTTATGGCATTTTGTGAAGTAATGTGCTAGTATATATAATCAGTATTACATGGGGATTGGAGGAATATACAGATGAAAGACATAATGAAGGCGTTAGTTAAGCAAAAACCAGGACGGGGGCTTACATATTGTGATGTGCCGATTCCAACAGTAGGCGCCGGGCAGGTTATGATAAAAATACTCAAAACTGCTATTTGCGGTACTGACCTGCATATATATAATTGGGATGCATGGAGTGAGCGCACAATTAAACCGCCGCTTATTGCTGGGCATGAGTTTGTTGGAGAGATTGCGGAAATCGGGGATGGAGTCGTTGGCTATAAAAAAGGTGAAATCGTTTCTGGTGAAGGCCACATAATATGCAACACTTGCCGAAACTGTTTGGCAGGGCGTTATCACCTATGCAACAACACTAAAGGTGTCGGTGTGAATAGAGACGGATGCTTTGCTGAATATCTGGTGATTCCTGCTGAGAATGTCGTCAGAGTTGCTGAAGGCATTTCATTGGATGTCGCGGCCTGTTTTGACCCACTAGGCAATGCAGTTCACACCGCATTGAAATTCGATATCACAGGAGAGGATGTCCTAATCACAGGTGCAGGGCCAATCGGAATCATGGCGGCTCTTATTTGTCGTCATTGCGGTGTAAAAAAGATAGCAATCACCGATGTCAATGAGTATCGATTGAAGCTGGCAAAAGAGCTTGTGCCAGACGCTTGGGCTGTAGACCCACGTGAGCAATCATATAAAGACTTGATGCATGATATGAACATGTGTGAGGGATTTGATGTTGGGCTTGAAATGTCCGGGGCAGAAGTTGCTTTTAAAGAGATGGTTGAGAGCATGAATAATGGCGGACGTATTGCGTTGTTGGGTATTCATAGTGAAAAAACTGAAATCAACTGGGATAAGGTCGTTTTTGGTGGTCTTACTATTCAAGGGATTTATGGACGTGAGATGTTTGATACTTGGTATAAGATGATGTCAATGCTGCAAACTGGCCTGGATATAAGCAAGGTGATTACACACAGATTTGATGCTAAGGATTTCGAAAAAGGCTTTGCGGCGATGCAAAGCGGGAACTCAGGCAAAGTTGTGCTGACTTGGGCAGAGCAGAGCTGAGCATAAAGTATGTAGTGTAGAATATAAAGAAAAGGGGAACTCAAAATGAACAATGCGCTTAAAATATTTGCTGATGCTGTAACCGAAATCAAATCGCAAGGCACATACAAAGCCGAAAGGATATTAACAACGCCGCAATCCGGAAAAATAGGCACAACACAAGTAAATAACGTAATCAATATGTGTGCAAACAATTACCTTGGCTTATGCGATAACCCTGCAATCATTGCCGCTGCTAAGGATACTGTCGAAACATGGGGATTTGGACTTTCGTCTGTGCGCTTTATATGCGGTACTCAGTCTATTCACAAGCAGCTTGAAAGCGCAATTTCTGTTTTTTTGGGGATGGACGATACAATACTATATTCATCCTGCTTTGATGCAAACACCGGGCTTTTCGAAACACTACTTGATGAGCGGGATGCCATAATATCCGACGAGCTAAACCATGCCAGCATAATAGATGGAGTACGTCTGTGCAAAGCCAAGCGTCTGCGTTACAAAGACAATAATATGGAGGAACTTGAGCACTGCTTGAAGGAAGCGGAAGGTTGTCGCATAAAAATGATTGCAACCGATGGCGTTTTTTCAATGGATGGGATTATTGCCGATTTAAAGTCGATTTGCGATTTGGCAGACAAATACGGTGCACTTGTGATGGTTGATGACAGCCATGCAGTTGGATTTGTTGGTGCAACCGGACGCGGCACGCCAGAACATTGCGGAGTGCAGGGTAGGGTAGATATTATCACAGGAACACTTGGCAAGGCGCTGGGTGGAGCTTCGGGCGGTTATACCTCTGCACGGAAAGAAATCGTAGAGCTCCTGCGTCAAAAGAGCAGACCATATCTCTTTTCAAATACCCTTGCACCGGCGATAGCCGGAGCCTCACTAAAGGTGCTTGAGATGCTTGGTGATGATAAATCACGGCGCGATGTCCTGGAGGAAAACACCGCATACTTCCGTGAGAAGCTGTCGGTGCTTGGTCTGAAAATAATTGAAAGCACCCATCCTATAGTAGCTGTGATGTTTGGAGATGCAAAGCTGACCGGCGAAATTGCGGCAAGAATGCTGGAGCTGGGTGTTTATGTGATAGGATTTAGTTTCCCGGTTGTACCAAAAGAAAAAGCACGTATCCGCTGTCAGGTATCGGCAGCACACACAAAAGAGGAACTCGACTTTGTTGTAAAACAATTCGAGACAGTGAAAAAGGAATTCTCACTCTAGGTAGTTCGGGCACGAGTTGAAATGCACAGGACTTGGTTTTGACTCGTGTCAATTCTTTATAGGGAGGACATCGCATTGCAAAATCAAGCCGGAGGGCGCATAAAATTCTCCTATGCATGGATAATATTGGGCGTTCTGTTTATTGGAATGGTTACATCTTTTGGTATGCGGTCATCATTTGGCGCGTATATTTCACCTTGGGAGTATGAATTCTCTGTCAGCCGAACGACAGTTACAGCCATCTCAACGATGAGTTTTGTTTTCTTTGGCGTTGGTATGCCGGTGGCCGGGAAACTCAACGATTATATCGGCAAAAACTATGTGCCTGCAATTAGCATATTTATTATTGGTCTAAGTCTGGTTTTAACGGCGAAGGCGACCCAAATATGGCATGTGTTTTTTAGCTATGGAGTGCTATTTTCTATCGGAGTTGCAGGCACAAGTCACTCGGTTTCAACACCGATAATCTCAAATTGGTTTGTGGAAAAGCGCGGATTAGCACTGGGACTTATGACATCCGGTATGGCTATCGGAATGCTGATTTTTGGTCCGGCGAACTTATTTGTCATAGAAGAGTTAGGCTGGAGAACAGCAATGGTGGTGTTTGGGATTATCGTAATGGTTGTTGCCGGCCCACTCTTTATTTTCCTCTTGCGCGCGAAACCCGAAGATAAGGGAATGAAGCCGTATGGTTATAAGGCGCATGAAGGTATTGAAGAAAAAAAGTCTTTGGACGAAGGGTCGAAGCAGGATGAAAATAAAAAACTTCCGGTTTTAGGTATCTTCAAAACAAGGGCGTTTTGGTTTCTGGCAATACCGTATTTCATTTGCGGATTTACCGATGTCGGGCTTATAAATGTACACCTCATACCTATGGCCGAAGGCCGTGGATTTGCAGTTGGAGTGGTTGCTTTGGCAATAAGTTTGATTGCAATATCAAATATTGCAGGAACAATTGTCACAGGTCATCTATCTGACCACTTTAGTCGAAAGCGACAACTTGCGGTTATTTATGGATTTAGAGCGGTGACATATGTACTTTTGATTTTGATGCAACAGCCATGGATGATATTGCTCTTTGCTGTGGGTTATGGAGCTGTGGAAATGGCGTCGATTGCACCAACCAATTCTCTTGCAGTCCAATTGTTTGATAAATATTCTACCGGAACTATTGTAGGGTTTATTGCTGTGAGTCATCAACTGGGAGGAGCTGCAGGCTCATGGATTCCGGGCATAATGTATGATGCCACAGGAGCTTATACTATAGTTCTCGCGGTCTCAATAGTTACTCTGGTTGGCATTTCGCTAATGTCGCTGGGGCTTCCGGAGCCTAAGAAAGTTAAGAAGTTAAGCTGATGGTGTCCATGTTCCACCCTTTTGGTCAAAAGTATTAAGCTTAAACAACATCGAAATGATTAAAAAAAATAACGACCCAAGCCGTGAGTGAAAACTTGCGGCTTTTTGTGCAAAGAAAGGGGCTAACGCTCACGATTTTCTAAAATCGCTTTGCGACAGCCATAACAGACCTCATCAACGCTCCAACAACCAGTCTTCAATTTTCACCGCAGGTATTCCTTCATAATTGCCCTTAAAAGAGCTTTCTTTATATAGGACAAATTTTGGGTAATTATCTTTAACCTCTAAAAGAGAACCAAACTCACGCAAAGTGGTTGATTCTTTGTTTAACAGATAGCAGACTTGAATATATAGCTTATCGCCATTCTTCTCTCCAACAAAGTCTATTTCTTTTTCATCAACACGCCCAACACAGACCTTGTATCCTCGGCGAAGGAGTTCAAGCCCTACGATATTTTCAAGGATGATTTCAGTGTTTTGCAAGTTAGCTCCCACTATTGCTTCACGCAAACCGTGGTCAACAACATAATATTTTTCATTCACCCTTAACATTTTCTTGCCATTTATGTCCTGGCTTTTAAGTCGGTAGAATAAATACGCCTCTTCGCACCATTTCAAATAATTCAAGACCGTTTCAGGTGCAATCGCTCTTTTCTCGTCTTTGAAAAACTTTGATATGCTTGTAGCCGAAAAGCTCTTTCCTATGTTAGCTAGTGCATACGAAATAATACGCTCTAACAAATCCACATCACGGATGTTGTTGCGCTTAACAATATCTTTCAGCATGACTGAGTTAAAGACGTCTTGTAAATAGTTTTTGCTTACAGACGACTCAAAATCTATGCTTGACAGAAAAGGCATCCCGCCGTACTGAATGTATTCGTCAAAAGTATAATCCACATTCACATCTTTAAACTCTGCAAAAGAAAATGGATAAATTACAAAGGATACATAGCGACCAGCAATATATGTGGCAAGTTCACCCGAAAGCAAGCGTGAGTTTGAGCCTGTAATATATATATCTGCCTTAAATTTTACACGCAAAGAGTTGA
>Ga0123355_10001869_pt1 | contig 29521 bp, 26 predicted proteins | sample TergutEmb28metaG_3_FD_89872 | JGI IMG/M metagenome (GOLD analysis project Ga0123355, IMG submission 89872) | Embiratermes neotenicus P1 segment gut microbial communities from Petit-Saut dam, French Guiana - Emb289 P1 | ecosystem: Host-associated > Arthropoda: Insects > Digestive system > Gut ... | reverse complement strand
CATTGCCACAATCACATTGGTAGATACGCTCTGATATAGACAACTCTCTCTTTACTAATCCGCAAACTGAACATGTTTTGCTTGATGGAAACCATTTGTCGACCTTGAGTAATGTTTTGCCATCTTCACGTAGCTTGTAGTCCAGAAACGAAACAAACATTCCCCAACCATTGTCCGATACTGATTTACCAAAGTTCAAACATTGTGACATTGCTTTCATATTCAGGTCTTCTATTGCGACACAATCATAGGCATTGGCTATCTGCCTTGATTGTTTATGCAAAAAGTCCCGACGTTGATTCGCAATATGCTCATGCAACCTCGCAATCTTGCGTTTCTGCTTTCCATAGTTGTTACTACGCTTCTTCATTTTGGACAATGAGCGTTGTAGACATGCTAATCTCTGTAGTGATTGTCTGTAGTATCTCGGATAATTAGGTTTTGCATCTTCGCTTGATATATACAGCTCTCTCATTGAGAAATCAAGACCAACTATGCTCTTTATAGGTTTACATTCGATATTGCAGTCATATTCATACAAAATAGATACCGCATATCGCCCCGATGCTGATTGACTTACCGTTGCAGACTTAAGCTTATATTCATCGGGTATTACCCTGTGTTTCTTTACACGTACCTTGCCCAATTTCGGTAAGATCAACATTCCGTCTTCAAAGCGAATGTTATTGTTCACCAAGTTTGTCGTGTATGACTTCCTCCAGTTCTTCTTACTCTTGAACTTAGGGAATCCAAACGATTTATTTCTAAAAAAGTTCCTGTACGATGCTTCAAGATGTAGCTGTGCATTTGCAAGCGCAAGACTGTCTACTTCTTTCAAAAACTCATACTCTTGCTTATACTTTGCAGGTGTTACCTTGAGCGACTCTCCGCAGGCTTTGTAATGATCGATCTTTTCACCTAACATTCGATTATATACAAAGCGAACACAGCCAAATGTTTTTGATATCAATAATTGCTGAGAACTATTTGGATATATACGAAACTTGAACGCCTTGTTCATTTGTGCTTCTCCCCTTGAGATTCAATATATTGTTTCAATACTTCTAATGGTGCTCCACCTGCTGTTATTAAGCAAAAGCTCTGACTCCAGAAATGATCTTTCCATAGTTTCTGACGTATTAGTGGATATTCTTTTTTAAGCAATCTACTTGATGCACTTTTGTAGGCATTTAGAAACTTACTAAGCTCTGATTTGGGGTGTGCTTTGAACATCACATGAACATGGTCTGAGTCGTGATTCCACTGTTGCACTGTTATTTTGTAGTTTGGTGCAATATATTCGAATATTTCTCTTGCTCTTTCGGATATGCAATCGTCAAATACTTTGCGCCGATATTTTACTACCAGAATCAAGTGATAATGGAGTAAGAACACTGAATGTGCATTATTGTCTAATTTCATTGCAAAACCCACACTTTCGCTACTGTAGACTGAATCTATTTTACCACAGAATTAGTTGTACCACAACATAAACTTTGTGCCGATTCATCCCACCACCTTAGAGGTCGGGGAATTCTCGGCACGATTGGTTAAACACAAATAATAAAATTGCTCCATATGCGAACACCAAAGGTTCAACTATAGGGCAATTTTACACAGTTGGCACGCCAGTTGATGCCAAATCCGAACAATTTTGAGTTGTGGTCGGGCGGGTTTGTGTTGGTAGTTTGTATATGATGTCACCTAACATTTTTAACAATTCAGAGAGATCAATCATTGCGATTTCAATATGATTATGGTAAAATTTAACCTAATAGTATGCATATTATTAATTCACTCTAGTGAATCGCAATTTGCTTAAACAATTGATGTGCGAAATGACCATGCTTTTTCATGATCGTTTTGTGCCTAAAGTTTAAAGAACGGAATGGTCATTATTATGTCAGACTTACCAATCAAATTTTTATACAGACAGTTTTTTGAAAATAAATTACTGAAATCTTCCGGAGATGCGTTTCAATTATTAGTCAACAACCTTTTGAGCACTATTCATCCATCTTTTGAAAAAATAGAAACACAAGGCGCTATCGGTGATAGAAAGAATGATGGTTATATACGCGGTGAGGGAATATTTTTTCAAATGTATGGACCAAAAGACGTCGCTGTTAATAATACATCTCAAGCTACTGCTGTCAAAAAAATGTCTGCTGATTTTAATGATCTAAAAAACAAGATAGTTGATGGATATTGGGAAGAAATAAAAGAGTACAGATTTGTCTTTAAGGCATTTCGTGGTTCTTATCCTGATGTACTTGAAGAATTGAAAAAACTAGAAAAAGAAAATCCGAATATTACTTTTTCAATCTGTGACAATGATGAGTTGTTAAATGAATTTTCAAAGCTATGTTTGGACAAAATGTCTATAGTTTCCGAAACATATATTCCTGAGCCTGATTTTGATATGGTTAGCTTTGAAGTCATGGGAGAAATAATTAAACATTTATTTAATGTTGGACACTCTCAAAACATTGATCTCACTAAAATTCCTCCTAATTTTGAAAGCAAAATTGAATTTAATGAACTTCCTGAATATTATGCTCATAACTTGAGAGTTGCAAGCTATAAAATTGATCAGTTGGACGACTATCTGTCATCGTATTCAGATAGTAATATCGCGGATTTACTTTGTTCAATTTTCAAAAAATTATATGATGATTCGCAACAAATCCACCCAGACTGCTCGACTTCGCAATTCCAGCATATATTAAATTCTTGTCGCAAGCCATCAACCCCAAGTGAACAGTTACAATCGTATGAAACTAATAGTTATGTTATGATTGCAAAATATTTTGAGGCATGCGATATCTTTAAAGAACCACCGGAATTGATTATTAAGGCATAGTTTTCGTCAAGTGAGAATACAAATAAAGTAACGGTTACCCGCTACTTTATTTGTATTCCCAACAACTTATCTTTCGGACTCATATCGTATAATTTTAGCCTTACAAAACTCTTTAGTTGTTCAGCGAAGGCTGAATCGTCACAAGCATTGGCTGATTCGATTATGCTATCAAACATATCATAATTCATATTTATAATATATTGCTTCCCATGTTTCTTGCACATGTCATCAGCGATTTTCAACATCCGATAGCACTGCCTTGGATCTGTTTCAGCAAAAAGACTCCCATCATGATAAAGAAATTGAACATCACTGTTGTTTTGTATTCTCCACATCAGCATATCCATACAGAATATTTTTACATTCCCAATCCCACCTGAACCATCATCTTGAATTTCCACTTTTATATCAAATCTAATCTTATTATCACCAGAATTGTTTTCAATATCTATGCCGGAATATTTTCGTTCACCATAAATATAATCAACATAATCAGAAAACTGTTTTCCCATGTTTTGCTTGATTTCATCAATTTCGTTAGTATATTCTATTGCTAAAATGTTATCGCTCGCCATTTTTGATTTATACTCAGCTTTCTTAAATTCCATAGTTTTAATCGCTGTTTCATATTGTTGCATCCTTCCTAGCATTACTTTCAACTCTGTGAATCTTCCTTGCAATCGCTCGTATTCTGAGGTTGAAACTTTATTTTTAATAAACTCCATATTGTTGTTTACTACTCTATCCAATTGATTAAGTTGATCTTTTAATTTTTCAATTTTCGCTACATAACTTTTTTTATCTTTAACTAATCGAGCTTTTCTTCCTTCTAATAGTTTTTTATGAAAGTCAGACACCTCTTCTAGGCTCTTAAGCATTTCTGAAGAAAAAATAATATTAGCTTCCTTGTAGATTTCATTTACTTGATCGGCGCCTATATCTACCTTCAGCGTCAAATTATCATCAATACTTTTGATAATATTTTCATATTTTACAATTTGATTTATTAAATCGTTTTTTTGTGAGTTGCTTTTTTCTATATCTGCCTTGATATCATTGTATCCTTGAGAAATCTGAAAATTCTTCAGTTTATTTCTAAGGTCATCTATTTCTTTCTTCAAGTTAGAAATTTCTATTCTAATATCACTCCCCGACATAGCATCCTTAATTTCGGAATTATTTTCTAGCAAACCCCTGCTCGTGTCAATTTTATTTATTTCTTCTTTGAGACTAATCTTGTTTAAGATTAAAGACACATCAAGACCTAATAAAAATGCATTTAACAGCAAGGCCACATCTTCTTTTTCATTTTTTTTATATTTGTTCCAATACAAATAACCTTCTTTTGGGATTCTCAAATTGCGACTTATTAATCCTCTAAAAGAAATAAATTTGTAATTTTCTACGTTTCTATACGCTTCCGCTTCAAGAAAACTATTTAAGTCAGAAATTTTGAGAGCTCTATTGTTCAAATACAGAGGGGAATCATTTTCAACATTGCGAACAATCTCATAATCTTTGCCGTTCGAATTAAATAATAAGTTAAAACTCCAATCATTTAATTTTATTATTTCTTTATGTGCATCTTGACGACAACCTAAACAAAAATCTATGAGCTTCATCGACAAAGTTTTCCCAACTCCATTAACAGTATTTGTTTTCAATTCATCATCTTGACTCTTACTTCCCAAAATAATATTAATAGAGCTCGGCTCTAATATTAAGTCATGAAAAGATTCTCTACTTGCACTTAACTTCTTTAGATACACTGTAAAGCTCCCCTTTCTGATTTAATTCAACAGCGTTCAATGCAAATAACAAATCTAAAGTTAATATAAAATTGTTAAATGAATGTTTTTTCGAAATTTCCCCTTTGTTAATATATGAGTTCAAAAGTTTATTCCAGCATGAATCAATGGTCATGGGAGATGAAAGCAACTTTAAAACATAAGCACCAAGCCCAAGATATGATTCTGACAGTGCAATATGTTTCTTTGGCATAATCATCATTACTATTCTCGCCTTTCAAAAATTTTTGTAGCTATATTATAACACTTCACTCACAACTTGAACAGATGCAATTTCAAGTTTGTTGCCAATGGTAGTAAAGGTAAATAAATAATAAAATCGCTCTATAAACGAACACTAAATCAAGTATACGGCAAATTTATGCATTTTGCATGCACATTAGTGCCAAATCCGAACCGCTTTGAAGTGTGGTTCGGATTTGTGTTAAACGTAATATTTAAGTACCCGCATTGATACATTCAATTCGTTTCATCATAGAGTTAATGATTCTAAATTCTACTTCGACAACTTGTCAACGCCTTCATTATTTTTTGACAACCGCAATCGGGCATCACTACTTTAACAAATTATTTCCCGTAAGCACTCACTTATCATGCTCATATCGCTTTGATTTCCGATTGTGGAAATGACAATTTCTTTTGATGGAATTACAATAATATATTGTCCATCTGTTCCATCACAAAAATAATTCCCATTATCGCATATCCAAAGATTTAACCCATACCCATACTTTGGGATTGCCGAAGCCGGATTAAACATGTTTGGTGTTTTTACTTGGATAGATTTCATTTTCTTAATCCACTCACTCGAAACAATACGCATTCCATTATGTACACCGTTATTCAGGAATAACTGACCAATCTTGTTAAGGTCAGAATTTGCAATTGTTACCCCTGTGCAACCAAGACTATAACCTTGTAAACTTTCGCGCCATTCTACATCTAGTATTCCAAGAGGGTTAAATAGATTTTTTTTTGCGTAATCAAGTAATTTCAATTTTGTAACTTTTTGTATGATAAAGGAGACTAAATATGCAGCTGAACTTGTATATGCAAAATACGAACCGGGTTTGTGCAAAATAGGTTCATTCAATACATAATCAACTAAGTTTGCATCCCCTAAGTCGGCAATACTTTTGCTACTAAGCAACATCTTTTCATGCCCAAGTGTCAGTGTAAGTAAGTGCCAAATAGTTGATTCTTGTAAATATGCGCGATTTGAATCGCTGATAATTTCGTAATCATTCAGATATTTTATTATCGGTTCGTTAAGCCCCAACGGAAAATATCCTTGTTCAATAGCTAAACCCATACACAAACACGTAATTGGCTTGCTTATAGAATGAATATCACCACGTTCTTGTTGTTTTGAAAACGTATAGTCGTACTCTGTTCCATTATGGTAGAGTATGACGCTATTCATATTTAATTTGAATTTTTCCATTTTATGGATTGCTCCATCGAATAATGTTTGAATCATTATAAACCATCCATGTATAATTTAATTAGTTCGGAGAACCAAATTTATTTGCGGCAACGCCTATCCACAACCCAAAGAACACCAACCCCGTAAATCTTGTTATAATGAAAAGTGTTTCTTGTCTATAGTTGGCCGTGTCTGGAAGATATTCTATGCCAACAAAGTTAAGGACTGTATGTCTAATTGACATCCAAAATCCATTAGCCAAATAGTTCCAATTACTGAGCCACAAACACGGCTCAGTCCAGTAAACATTAGGAATACTTACTATCCAGTATAGAGAAGAAAGCACCAATATAACCGAAAAGCATAGTATAGTTAGCCTAACTATACTTCTTCCATATTCAGTGGTTACTGCCCAAAACCACATTCCAAATCTACTAAGTGGTCGTTTGCTTCTTTTAACTCTTTCGTTCACTAGCTGCGATTGTCTTATTTCTGATCGAAGGCTCGGAGTCAAGCCTTGAATATCCTCGACAGGTTGACGCAGAAGATTAGTTGCTGGAGTGTACTTTCCAAAAAAGCCAACTGAATATTTTTGATTTGGCCATTTACAGTTAGTTAAAAAACTTCCGAGTAAACCAATCTCGTCAATTTGAAGTTCATTCAAGTCGACATCAATAAGTTGGCTAAAAAAAATGTTGCATTCTGAGAAAGATAAATTGCTCATATTTGGTCGAACAAGTTTACACCTATGAGCATTTGATTCCAGAAACACTCCTGTCGTTGCTGTTATGTCTGTAATCGAACACTCGCTAAATTCTGTTTGTTTAATATGTAGACTCGTAAAATTGCAGTTCGAGATACTATATTTATTTGCATCACAAGATAAATAGGAGATGTCTACAAGTTCAATAGAATCTATGGACACAGAGGATAGCGTTGTGTTTGTACTCCGCAAACACGTAACTGTACCACCATTAATAATTATATCAAAAATGGCAGAGTCCATAATATCAATATCTTTAAAGTTGGAGTTCTCAATTTGGCATTTCGAAATACAAGTACCTCGAACAACAATAATTTCAATGTCAGAACCTTTGATTTTACAATCAGTAATTTCAGCACCTACTATGCTCACGTTCTCAAACGTGCAGTTATAAAACGTGCAATCAATAAAGTTACAATTGTCAAAATTGATATTTAAAAAATTAACTGCTTGAAAGTCACATTCATTAAACTCATATCCCGAGAAGTCCATTGAAGCAAATTCCTGAAAACAAACCTCAATTCGAAAAGCTTCCTTTAGAGCTTTCGATTGATATTCCCTCCACTTTTCAGCTGTAGCTAATGCCAAATCTAACTCAGGTGTAAGTGCCATATTCAGATATAACCTCCAAACGTGTAATTAATCTAAGACCAGTAGCAACGCTCCACTCATCTCCTTCAAATTCACGTATTACTCTAAAATCATTTTCCCTTGCGTCTGACATCGATGATATACTGCGAAGATAATCATCAGAATGCCCTGGATGAATAATTAGCTCAAGAAATTTTTCCTTTGGATGCGAATTTTTCACTTCATTTATTTTAAATAATAAAGCTTCTTTTGAAAGATTTTTACCTGTCCAATCGCGAACGAGGGCAATAGAACCTGGCACTTTAGAAAAACGCATTTTCTCGACGTCTTCACCTATCGTCCCTCTAACTTGTATACCAAGTTCGGAAGCTAATTTTAAATATATGTCAAAAAGTTCGGGAATACGATGAACACCATGATGACTATCAAGGTGGGATGGCAGTTCACCTAACAATTCTATTCCTGATTCGATTTGTGTTCTCCATTCTTTTTCCACTTCTAAAATATTTAGTGAATCATTTTTGCGTGGATCCCGAAATTTTCTTGTACCAGGTATAACCAAAGACGGAACCTCATCTGGGTTTGAAAGGCAATTGCCTGAAGTTAACTGGAGATGTACTCCTACTGCTCCAGACCATCTTTTTATGTTATATTTTGGAATCAGTTCAAAGGCTTTTTCGGCACAGAGCATAAGGCTTGTACTCGAAATGCAAGCATTATCCAAGAGTGTTTCAATTGCATTACAAACACCTTCAGACAAACCAAAATCATCTGCATTTATTAATATCTCTGTCATAAAACATCTCCTATATTTTCAATCATGGCAAGCATAAAAGCGCCTTTTACTTGGTCATCGCGCGAATTGTCACGTTTTTCAAAAGCAACAGAATTCCATGCCGCTGGCCACGAGTGATTTTGAGCCGACAATATTGCGTTATCGTAAAACTTTTCGACATCAGTTATCAACTTTCCTGCAAGTAATACTCTATGTGGATGACTGATTGCAATAATGGAACCTATTGCTTTCCCCAAGTACTTTGCAGCATCTTTAAGGCAGTTTATTGCAATTGAGTTTTCCTCTTTGACTCCAGAAGAAAGAAGATCATAACTAATACGACGCTTATCGTTTCGTGAAGAGGCAGTTTTTAAAGCTTTTTCAAATTTGGTTTCTTTTCGTGATATTTCAATTTGGCGAAAGTTTCGAGAAAATTCATAGCATTCAACACAACGCTGTGATATCCACGGGCGACTCACATATGACTCTAATGAACCAGATTGGGCTAACTCTTGATAAAAGTTTCCGTTTTCCTCAACAACAAGTCGGCTGATATGTCCTGCGATTCCAGCACCATGATGAATTTTCCCGTCAATCATTATTGCTGATCCAACGCCCTCATCAACAACAATATAGCATGTGGTTTCATGTTGCATAGTTTCGGCAATTGCTAATGCGTTTTGAGCACCAAATAGCATGCAATTTATATCCTGAACAATTACCACGCGTACGTTACTAACGGCGCTTGAGATGTAGGTACTTGCTTGAAAGGGTTGATTTATGCCAAGTCTACTTGAAGTAATTATATCACTGTTATTTTTTATTGTTCCAGGCATTGATACGATGATGGTGTTAAATTTTCTTTTCGATGATTTAAGTTTTCTGACAATTTCTTCAAATAAGCGAGTAGCATTTGGTTCAATGTGCTTTGCTGGAGACCATGATTCAAATTGTTTTAAATCTTTTATATTTCCTCTTGATGTCACTTTTCCTGAATAAAAATAACACCAGTCTTTTTCCAGTATGATTGTACATACAGAAATCGGCTGTGGTGAGGTTATAATTGACCATATCCCCATTTTACCCTCTCCCTAACTTTCAAGATTTGGTCGATCTGCTTTAGAAAATGCGAGACTTGCAGCTCCGATTAAGCCTGCCGTATTGCCCAACACTCCTGCTCTTACATCACCTGTAGCTTCTACTCGACGATGAGTTGCATAGTGTACTCCATCAGTGACCCCTGCAAAGTATGGGTTTTCATAAAGAGAATTTTCTTTGGTGATATTTGATGTTGCTACAACTACTCCTCCACCAATTGTCACAAGTTGTGGGTTTAGAACATTCATTACATTCCCCAAGGCAACACCAAGCCAATACCCGCTTTTTTTAAGTGCAATAATTATATTTTGAGGGTCTTCATTAAATCTACATAATAATTCTTCAAAACCTATATCCGTTGGAAGATTCAACTCATTATCGGATTTCAAATACGTGGAAACAATGCCGGGCGCAGAAGCTAAAGTTTCAACACAACCCATTTTTCCGCAACTGCATTTTGGCGTTTCTGATGGAGATACTTTAATATGTCCAATATAACCAGCTTGACCGCTATCTCCTTTCAACAAATCTCCCCTATGGATGACACCGCCACCTATTCCTGTTCCAATAACAACATGGACATGTGTATTGGCTTTTTCGGCAGTAACAGAATATTCACCCCATGCTGATGCCCTGCCATCATTGACGGTTGCAACTCGCACATCGCCAAACTCGCAAGCCAATAAATCTGCCCACCTTACATTACAATAGTCCTTAAAATGACCAGCGCTGACTACCGTACCATTATTGTCCACAGAGCCTGATGTGGAAATGCCAACAACGGGCTCAGCACCATTCTCGAGTTCATTCTGACAGATATCTAAAACGATATTTTTAATCTCAGAAAACTCATTTGATGATAATGGAATCGTTCTTACATCAGAGGACAATTCAAAGCCATTTCTGACTTGTTTTACGCGACATGATTTAATCGAGGAACCGCCAATATCAATTGCAATGAAAGCCATAAATTTACCTTCTTTCCATAGATTTGTTTTTAACTAAAACGGAGTATCCACCAGGCTCTATATACATCGTATCATGGGCACGGCTTTTATACGAGATATATTCATTTTGATTATAGCACAAAGGATTGCGCACTTCAAATTGCGAAAAATTGAACACTCCATCAATCGCTCCTTTTGCAGTAATCACTCGCAATAATTTATTGTCGACTGTTGAAATATCAGAACTTCCATAAATCAATTCTGCTTCGTAGACTTTGTGAATCGTCGTAAGAATTTCTAAAACACGAAAAGTACGCAAACGAACAAAATTACTTTTATGTATATGGTCACTACTAAAAGGTATACGGTTAAGTGTTCTTGGATCATCGCTTTCAAATCTTGACGGCAACGCAAACGGTTTATCTTGTTCCTCCGGAATAAACCCTACTAAATACGGAAGGTAAAAGTATGGAATACTGTTCAAAATACCTGTTAAAATAATGGTAGTTTCAAGCATTTTTTCAAAATATTCTGGGCAAACACTTTTAATTAAAAATGGTAATGAACAATTTAATTCGTATGGTATGTCATTTGCTTTGCGAACAGGAACGTCTAAATAATTTGCCCAACTTATTATTTTTTCTACTTGATTTTTTTTGAGGTTCCCGGAACGTAGCAATATTCCATCATGTGTTCTCGGAGCACGAATTAAGGGACGATTTTCATCACTATTAATTTGTAAAAACGTCGCTAACTCACATGGAGTTTTTTCAATTATTGATAGAGATAGTGCAGCAGAGTATCCAAAATCATAAATCGCAACATCATTGTAATCTTTTTCCTTGAAATATTTTTTTCCGTCTGCATCTGCGTCTATCTGAGCAAATACTCGCATCCCTGCATTTTTGGCGATGTCAACTATGCGATTAGCTAAATCGTATGAACCTTCGTTGTGTCGTATTTTCGAACCTTTTTTATAATACGCAACAGCATCTAATCTCACACCAAATATTCCATAGTTTGATATCATTCTCAAAAATTCTTTTATGTGTTTTTGAATTTCTGTGCTTTCAAGATTAATATCAATGGCAGACTTTGAGTGCGTTTTCCTTACAATAATGTTTCCATTAACAGTTTCAAATTCACAATTTGCATCTATTCCACGGGGTGAATCCATTTCGACACATGGATTCACATGAAATAAATCCGAGTGTTTTTCTGGAGAAGCCTTTAATAGTTTCACAAATTCATGTTCGACACCAACGTGATTAAAAACGCCATCAATAATAACATTTCGTTCGTTGGCGATTTCTTTAATTTTAGTCCAATCTCCAAACTGACAATCTATTGAATTCCAATCTGAAATTGCGAACCCGCCATCTCCGCAAGAAAAATAAAACGGTAAAATGTGTATAGATATTTCCGATGGCAAAATACAGTTTATAGCGTTTCTTAAGTTAACTAAAGAGGGGATATTGTTTTTTGCACTATTTGTAAACACGTGATCTGGGTAGGCTCCAACAATTATCATTACACATCCACTTTCTTTTTACATTTAAATACTTGTCTTACTGAGGAATTTCCAACAAGAATATCATATACCTAAAATTTCCCACTAACTTCTTTGCACTTCATTATTCATAAAAATACGAATCGTCACAAAAATGCATCTCGCACTTCCTGCTTCCAAAATGATTAACACTTATCCTTATAATCGTCAGTCGCTTGGCTACCTGTGTTGCTTTGTCACTTGTTCTTTACTAAGCTTCTCCATCACACTTACATTCTGTATTGTAGCATATTTCAACGTGAAAACAAATCCTTTTTATAAACGTTTTACCAAGTCAGAGCAAAGTTCGTTAACACCAGGATTATTGTATCCGCTTGCTTGCAATAAGTACGGTGTGAACTTAGTTTTTTGATACATTCCAACAACACATTCTCGTGTCTAGCAGACTAGTAATTTTGTGCATTTACCGCCTCTGCCGACTCGTTTCATCAATCCATTTCACAAACTCATCAAACTGCAATTTTCCGGCACGACAGTCATTACGTTTTTGCAACGCTTCTTCTTTCCAAATATCGAAATCCACCTTCTTCATATACTCCATCTCAACACGGTTGGTAAGCCTGTCATATGCTTTGCGGTGTATCAGGAGTATCGGATCATTTTTACGCTTCTCTAATGCCACAAGATGCGCCCCTATTTTATTACACGGCTGTTTTTGTCCGGGCATAATGCGTTCACAGTAACGACTGTCAGAACGTCCGTCCGGTATAAAAAGCTTTCCGCAACATTGACAATGTTTGTACTTAACATCATGTAATATCATCTGCACAAGTTCAAAACGCATCATATCGTCAATTGTTTCCAGCATAGTTAATTGCTCTATCTGCTCGGAATCGTCGCTCACTTTACCGAAAAATGTTTCAAATCTGCTGTACCAGTATTTGCGAAAATATTTATCCTCATGCTCCATTTGATATAATCGAGCCATTGCCGATTTTCTTTCATCATCTGAATTGAGAAGTATCTCATCAAGTGTACGCTCGACAACTTTTTGCCGTTCTTCAATACATTTTATGAAAACAGATACAAAAAGATATTTCTGTGTTTCTATCATTTCTTCTGTGGGTTCTTCTGCAAAAAAGCCCTCTTTGGCAAACTTATTAATCTCGCTACGGTATGTTAGCACTCGCTCATCTATAGTTTCTTCCATAAGGAAATTTATCAATGTCACAAGATACATAGTGAAGTAACTATTAAGCCCAAGATACTTCTCAATAGTAATCCATAATCCCATTGCAATAAACTCATAATCATCTTTGTTCTTCTTTAGAGCAACATACTTCTTCCAAATGTCTTCAGAGATGATTTTAACACTATCCAAATCGAACCACGCAAAGTCAACCAGACTTTTTCCGAGCTTTTCGTATATCGTAAACTCATATAAAAATCTATATTTTGAAAATCTAAAGTGAATATTTCCATCAGAGAGATAGCCTGTAGCTAACGGGCATCTCTCTTTTTTCTTGTGTTTATGCATCATTGCGCCCTCTTTCTCAACTATGACTATCACAAACAATAATTTCTTTTATCGTCCCTAGACTTGAACCCTTACGTGCATGTAAAATAATGTTCTCGACTATGATATTGTGTGGCATCTATATCTTAGATAATATCAAACACCGATTCAAATGTAAAGAAAAACTTTATGACCGTCCAAACATAATACTGTTCCGGTGAAACGAGCGAAGATATGCAACTGCATAGAGCTTGTCAAAGAACAGATAACGAGAAACTGCCGAGCTGGGTAAGTTCTCAGGAAACTGCAAGGATAGCGCGGCAACCGGATTCGCACATTTGCAATACTGATTGTTTCTTAATAAAATAAAAGCATATTATGACAAGGAGCGTGAGCACAAATGAACAATTTACCACAACAATATTTTGACAAGAACACGGGCATCTCGTATACACTCGTCGGTGATTATTATCTGCCAGACTTTGAGCAGCCAGAAACGAAGTACAACACAATCGGACGGTTCGGACGAGAGCGACTTAATTATCTCAAGAATCATCGCAGACTCTCGTACATCAATCTTCTTACATCCAGCAAACTGCATTCCCATCTAAGTGAGATTGAAGAATCAGCGCACGATCATATGGAGTTTATCAGTAAACAAATTGCAGAGCGTGAGGGCGTGACCGAGAAGTTGAAGGCTGATGACCCAATACTGTGGGTTCAAAGGATGAATAACATCCTCAACCGTGTAACTGAAGTTATCCGAGATGAGTTGATTTACGCATAGCCCTAAAACAACTAAATAACAGATAAATCTTACAGACCGCTTTTGAAAGGAAAGCGGTCTTTTTCTGTTCATATAACTATCATTGAAAGAGGTGAGCATACAACATCCCTACTATGTAACGAGCAAAGGTTTTGTATCGCCACAGGCTCAACAAAACCCTCTCGTCGGCACACTTCCCGTGCCTATTAGGGGCTTCGCCCCTAAAACCCCAATTTAGAAAGGACGTGCATTATGAGAACTCGAAACACACACATCAATATTCGCACTACTCCGCAAGAAAAGGCACAATATCAACTCAACGCCCAAAAGTGCGGACTACCACTTTCGGAATACTTGCGTAAACTTGCAAATGGCTATGAACCACAATCTGCTCCAACAAAAGAGTATGCAGAACTGACTCGTCTGTTGCGAGATATCTACAGCGATTTTCAAGAATCAGGCGATTACAGTTATGCGAAACTCCTTGCAGATGTACTATTAGAATTTCAAGCCACATTAAATCCGGTAAAGAATAATGGCAACAACAAAGATATGGCCAGTGCGTGACAATCTGGCACGAGTGGTCGATTATGCAGAAAATCACCTCAAGACCGCGAACCCAAACGCATATACGGAACGTGAGTTGCAGGATCTACGAAACGTACTTAGTTATGCAGACAACCCTGAAAAGACCGCAAAACAGTTTCTTGTCACAGGAGTTAATTGCGTAGACAAATATGCATATCCGCAGATGTCAGCAACTAAACAACGATTCGGTAAGGCTGGTGGAAATCTAGCATATCATTCGTATCAGAGCTTTGCTCCCGGCGAAGTTACTCCGGAACAATGTCATGAAATTGGAGTAAAACTTGCTAAATCATTATGGGGCGATAAATATGAGGTTTTAGTAACTACGCACATCAACACAAATTGCCTACATAATCATCTGGTAATTAACTCTGTATCTTTTGTTGATGGCAAAAAGCTAAACAACAATTATGCTATGTATTTCCAGAATTTGAGAGCTGAATCAGACAGGCTATGCCGTGAGTATGGTTTATCGGTTATTGAAAACCCTAGCAAATCATCAGGCAGTCGCTGGTTACAGCAGGCAGAAAAACGTGGTGAGCCTACTATGTATAACATTGTTCGCTCTGATATTGACAATGCACTCCTGCAAAGTATGACCCTTAAACAGTTCTATCAAAAACTAAGATATCTTGGATACATTGTCAATGATGATCCGAATCGCAAGTACGCCACCATTCGACCAGTTGGAGCAAAACACAATATACGTTTCAAGACACTTGGCGAGGATTATATACCAACAGCAATCACAGAGCGAATACTGGCGAATAAAGCACCTGTGATACCGCAAAAAACATACATACAGCCAAGAAAATACTTCCTGCAAGGTAGTTTCAAGAATGTACAAAAGCACACTGGATTGATTGCTCTGTATCTGCATTATTGCTTTCAGCTAGGCATATATCCTAAGAAACGTGAAAACCCATCGCAACCATTATCACCACAGTTGCGTTCTGCTATTCGTATAGCTAGAAAGATTTCGGAACAAACTCGCCTATTAGTGCGTAACCAAATCAATACTGACGTTGAGTTAAATACATTCATATCAGAACGCAGAAATGACTTAGGTGACTTGGAGCGACAACGTGGAAAAGTATATAACCGCATGAAGTCTGCAAAGACACCGGACGATTTGGAGAAACTCAAAACAGAACGTGACATACTTTCTGCAGAAATCAAAATCATTAGGAGAGAATTATTTCTCTCACATGACATTTTGAAACGAAGTACAGAAATTGAACTACAACTCCGTGCTGAGCTTAAACTCCGTTCAGAACATTACAACAAAGATAATATCAAAAATAGAAAGCGAGATTTAATAAGATGAAAACTCAATTTAAAGATAGTCAAACAACAATTGAAGAACTTACACCCACAACTGAGAAAGGAGATGATTCTACAATGAAAAACGAACCCAAAGAAGCAAATAAAAGCAGTTCCCCTGCACAAGACAAGATAGAAATGTTACCAATCTCGTTGCTTGAAACATTTAAGTCGCATCCATTCAAGGTTTTGGAAAATGATGATTTTAATAAACTTATGGACAGTGTAAAGGAAAACGGTGTGCTGGTTCCAGCAATCGCAAGACCTAAAGGTGACGGTTTTGAACTTATCGCCGGACATAGGCGTAAGGCTGTATGTGAGAAACTTGGAATCAACACCATGCCTGTAATTGTGCGAGAAATGACCGATGAGCAAGCTACCATTTTCATGGTTGATTCTAATGTTCAAAGAGAAAATATCTTACCGAGTGAGAAAGCATTTGCATACAAAATGAAAATGGATGCTCTGAAACGACAAGGACAGCGCTCTGACCTCACTTCGACACCAGTGGTGTCAAAGTCGAGAACCAATGAAACTGTGGGACATGAGGCTGGCGACAGTCGCGAACAAGTCCGACGTTACATCAGGCTTACAGAACTTAACCCACAATTATTAAAGATGGTTGATGATGGCAAGATTGGATTTCGTCCTGCGGTAGAGTTGTCATTTCTCACCAAAGCACAGCAGAAACTTCTGCTGTCAGCTATGGAGTCGGAACAGTCTACACCATCACTGGCACAGGCTCAAAAGTTGAAAATGTATAGTATTGATGGATTGCTTGATGAAAGTAAGTTGATTTCAATTATGCAACAGCAAAAGCCGAATCAGCAAGAGTACATCAAAATATCTTGTGAGAAAGTAAGAACAATTATGAAAAGAGATATGTCCACAAAAAATATTGAGGAACTAATATTCATTGCTATATCGGACTATCAGAGAAAATTACAGCAACAACGTAGTGGCAATGCCCGCTAATGAGGATAGCAACATGAAACATCAATCAATAATTAAGCCTGCAAATAACACCACTCATGTTGAGCTTACACCATCACAAAAGCAAATTGATACTCTAGCTCATAGACTAATGCCGGAGATAAAGAAATACTTTGCTGACGAGCGTATACAAAAAGAGTTTGAACAATGGAAGGAAAAGAAAAAAGTAGCTTAACACTTAGGATTTCAATGGTTGTGGTGTCAATTCTTGGCACCACAGCCACATCCCATTTGCACATTTCACATACTATGATATTCGCACTATAATGTGTGTATAACAATTAATTATCAGGAGGTACAAAGGCAATGAATATGGTATTTTACGGACGTTACAGCGATAGCGGACAATCGGAACAAAGCATTGAGGGGCAACGCAAGGCTTGTAACGACTTTGCAGAGCGTAACGGATATAAGATTATTGCGGAATATATTGATAGAGCAACTACAGGCACAAATGATTCAAGACCGGAGTTTCAGCGCATGATTGCAGATAGTTCCAAACGACAGTTTGAGGGAATCATTGTGTATCAACTTGACCGCTTTGCTCGTAATCGTTACGACAGCGCAACTAACAAAGCAAAACTGAAAAGAAACGGTGTTAAGGTATTATCCGCTAGAGAAAACATCACAGATGATGCTTCTGGTGTTTTGATGGAAAGCGTTCTTGAAGGTATGGCGGAATATTTTTCTGCTGAATTGTCGCAAAAGGTTAAGCGCGGTATGACACTTACTGCTGAAAAATGCGAGTTCACGGGTAGCGGTGTTCCACTTGGTTACAAGATTGTTGATAAGAAATTTGCCATCAACAAAGATGAAGCTCCAATTGTTAGACGTATTTTCGAGATGTATCTTGCAGGTAACAAAATGATTGATATTATCGACTTCTTAAACGCTAATGGGTTAAAGACAAGTAAAGGCAACCCATATAACAAAAGCTCAATCAATCGCATTATATCCAACAGGAAATATACCGGCATCTACATCTACAAAGATATAGAGATTCCCGGCGGTGTTCCTCGTATTATCAGCGATGAAGTTTTCAAGTCTGCACAAGCTCTAATTGCAAAGAATGCAAAAGCCCCTGCAAGACTAAAATCAGTCGAAGAAAACTATCTACTTACAACAAAGCTATTCTGTGGGCATTGCGGTTGTGCGATGACTGGTGAAAGCGGTCACTCTAGTAATGGTAAAATCCATCAATACTACAAGTGTGTCACTCGTCGCACCCGTGGCAATTGTGATAAAGCTACGACAAAGAAATCACACATTGAAGATATCGTTGTCAGTAATGTATTTAATGCACTAACAGATAAAAAGATTGATGAAATAGCACAGAGAATATCTGAACTCTCCGCGCAGGAAAGTAATACTGCGACTATAAAGCGATTAAAGAAAATGCTCAAAGAGAATGAAGTCGCTACTAACAATCTCATTAAAGCCATAGAATCCGGCAAAGCTGTTGATATATTCTCTGCACAAATAGAAAAACGACAAGCTGAACGGATTGACCTTGAAATACAGCTTGCACATGAAAATATGATTCGTCCTGTGCTTACAGTCGAGGAAGTTATTTTCTTCTTCGACCGATTCAAATACGGTGATGTAAACAACTTTGCATACCGTTCCGCACTCGTTGATGTCCTTGTTGACAAGATTTATGTTTTTGACGGTGATAACCCACGAGTTGAGATTTATTGCAGAGCAAGCGATTTCTGCATTAAAAGCCCAAAATCCGAGCCACTTAACGGTGGTTCGGATTTGGAACGATTGGCACCCCCGGCGTGATTCGAACACACTACCTTCCGCTTAGGAGGCGGACGCTCTATCCTAGTGAGCTACGGGGGCATATAGCTTGTAAAAGCATGTAACGGGCTGCAATTTATTATAGGTTCAGGAGACCTTGTCACAGGTTTCTGCGACAAGCACTGCAAATGCAGAGCATTTGCCTATTCGACAGTCAACGAAATTTCTGCCAAGCGCCTCATTCTATGATTCATGCAAGACTTCGTTACGGGCGGTATTGATATCTCTGCAAGCTCTTTAATGCTCAATTCTGGATTCTCAACACGTAATTCCGCTGCTTGCTTGAGCTTGTCCGGCAGCTTCTCAAATGCCCCCGCATCGATAATTTTCTTGATTCTTTCTATTTGCTCTGACGCAGCATCCACAGTTTTCGTAACATTCGCAGTATCACAGTTAACTTTTCTGTTTACAGTATTACGCACATCTTTTTCAATTTTCGCCGACATCAGCTCCATCGCATGAATTGGCGCACCAATAAATGTCAAAAAATCCTCAATTGCTGCACTTTGCTTAAAGTACACAATATAATTCCCACTCCGTGACGTCTCTTTGGGAGAGAAATTCATTTCAAGTAGCAATGAATACATCTGTCGACTTACATTATAGTAGTCTGTCACCAGTTCTAAATGGTAGCTTTTCGTAGGATTGGTCACTGCACCACCAGCCAAAAAAGCACCTCTGACGAAGCTCTTAATGCAGCACTCTTCTTCCAGAACAGCTAGATTAACATGATGCGCCAACAAAGTTTCCTTTGAATAACCAAATGCTTCAAAAACATGGCTTATTTTATCAGGTTCAGTGATAACATAAGCTTGCTTTCCGCCTTCTTCTTCATCAGGCATTACATCAAAAGAGGTTTTGAAAGCAGTCAAAAACAGACCCACTATACGCCTTCCAAGAAATTTGTTCCCTGTAACAATTCTAATCTCACGCATACTAAATGTGTTGCCGTACAGCAACATACCATAACACTCCGCAGTCGCACAACAGGCACTCTCTTGCACAAGCTTACTTAGCTCAACTTTAGTATTGTATGAAAATGACAAACTTCTCACCCCCAAACCTTATGCCCTAAACCCTAAACCCTAATTACTCGCGTCCGATATCCCTATGAATACAATCCACTGGATAACCTTGCTCAATCAGATATTCTGACAATGCCTCTGCCATTGCCGGCGACCTGTGCTTTCCACCCGTACAGCCAAAGCAAATCACAAAATATCGTCTTCCTTCTTCGATATAATGAGGAAGCAACAAATCAAGCATTTCACTAAACTGTTTAAAGAAATCATTGCTTTGATCGAATCCAAACACAAAGTCCTTGACAATGCTATCTAAGCCGGTCTTTGGTCTTAACTCCGGAATATAGTAAGGGTTCGGCAAAAAACGTACATCAAATAAAACATCCGCTTCAACCGGAAGCCCATGTTTGAAACCAAACGACTTTATCACCACATTGAGTGACTTGCTATCTCTCTCCTCGCCCATAAACTTCAAATTAAGATTGCGTTGAAGCTTGCTTAGCGTCAAGCCTGTGGTGTCAATAACCTCATCAGCCCTATCTTTAATAGGCTCAAGCATTTCTATCTCATTTTTAACAGCATCCTCAAGGCTTGACCCGGAAGCATCGAGAGGATGGCGTCTTCGCGTTTCTTTATATCGTCTAATTATCGTTTCTTTTTGAGCTTCCACGAACAAAAGTGTAATCACACACCCAAGCTCTCGCATTTCATCAAAAGTATCAAATAGCTCATCCACACTCTTCAGTGCGCGGATATCCGTAACGAGTGCAACACGCTCATATCTGCCCTGCGTTGCTATGCACAGTTCGGCAAACTTTGGCATCATAGAAAGCGGCATATTGTCAACGCAATAAAAGCCCAAATCTTCCAACACCGCTGCAACACGACTCTTTCCGGCTCCAGAAATTCCTGATATTACAATTACGTCCATGATGTTTCCTCCTTCTTACCCGTCATTCTGCGCGAAGTCGCAGAATCCAATGTTGTTTTCGCATACATCAACTCCAGAGATTCTGCGACTTCGCGCAGAATGACGTTTGTTTTTCATAGATTATTTGACGTTACCAAAATTTTTGTCAATAACCTTGACTTCCAGCTCCAATTCAACTCCAAATTTGTCTAAAACTGTTTGACGTACATGCTCGATTACTGCCATTGTGTCCGAAAACCCGGCACTTCCGGTATTAATAATAAACCCTGAATGTTTTTGCGACACCTGTGCACCGCCAACAGTATACCCCTTTAGTCCAGCCTGCTCTATGAGAGCCGCTGCATATCCCTCTTTTGGACGCTTAAATGTGCTACCACCGCTTGGAAACTCAAGCGGTTGACTCGTGCGACGACGAACACTCAAGTCCTCCATACTTTTCAGAATACTTTCCTTATCCCCTTTTTGCAAACGAACAACAGCAGAAAGTATCGTATCATCAGTCTCCGAAAAACGACTATGTCTATAAGAAAATTCATTCTCCGCACCACTCAAAGTTTGTAGCCCCGTCTTAGGATTATATACAGTTGTGCTAAGCACAACATCTTTCATCTCGCCGCCATAGGCACCTGCATTCATCAGTACAGCCCCGCCTAGCGAGCCCGGAATACCATGTGCAAACTCAAAGCCGGTCAACCCGTTTTCATACGCAAAAACTGCTGTACTCGAAAGCAACGCACCCGCTTCGACTATAATATCTTGATACTCAAGCGACTCACACGTATCTATAAGTGAAATTCCATTGAGCTTCATCATGCTTATCACAACTAAATCAAGTGCACAGTCACTGACCAAAAGGTCTGACCCATTCCCAATAGTAAGCGGAGTAATGTTGCATTCATCCAGAATATCGCACAACCTTGTCAAGCACGACATACATTCAGGAAAATACATAACACGAACAGGACCACCGATCTTGAACGTCGTATGGTTCTTCATTAGCTCGTCAGTCTTGAACGTAAGACCCGGCAACTCGCTTTTTATAACTTCAATTGCAGAGGATATCTCATCCCCACGTATTAAACTATTCTTCATTTTACCTCTATGATCTTGTAGCTTGCAACTAGGAGCGGGATGTGTGTTGCCATAACTGCATTCCGTCAGCGCAACCACTAATTCCCGGCAGTGGCTTCGGCGATCTTCTCATCTACATGCTTATCAATTTGCTTTGAAAACTCAAGTGCAGCATGATAACCCATAAACTTCTGTCGCTGATTCATCGCTGCAACCTCAAGAATTACCGCAAGATTCCTACCCGGCTTTACAGGAATCGTAACTGCTGGAATCTTCACACCAAGAATCTCTACCGTATTTTCACTAATACCCAATCTGTCATAATTTGCATCATCTCTCCACAACTCGATATTACAAACCAAGTGAATATTCTGATAGTCCTTAACCGCACCGGAACCAAATATCTGACGCACATCAATGACCCCCAGACCACGCAGTTCAACATAGTGTCGGATAAGTTCAGGAGCAGTACCTTGAATAACGTTAACATCTATCGCTTTTATCTCAACAGCATCATCAGCAATAAGACGATGACCACGTTTCAAAAGCTCAATTGCCGTTTCACTCTTACCTACGCCACTCTCGCCAACCAATAGCAGCCCCACACCATAAACCTCAACGAGCACACCATGACGAGTCACACGCGGAGCAATTTGCCTCTTCACCAGACGGATGATTTTCGACATTGTCTCTGTTGTGTGGGCATCAGTCCTCAAAACAGTAATATCATATTTCTCCGCTGACTCCAGTAGTGCACCTGTGATATCCGTACCATGACACATTATAAGTGCCGGAACCTTATGCTTGAAAAGCGTTTCCCATTTACGAAGCCTCTCATCACGCGGAAGACCCTCCATATATGATGATTCCATTTGCCCGATGAGCTGTATACGCGTCGGCTCAAAATGCTCATAAAAATCAGCGAGCTGCAACCCCGGACGATGCACGTCACCCGTATAAATCAACACATCCTCATAGTCCGTGGATCTAGACACAATTTCTGCACGAAGCTCATCTTTCAACTTTGATAATTTATAACTATATACTTGTTCCATAAAACGACCATGCCTCTCTATACTCAAGTATTTTTAATACGAAATGCCGTACTAATACTGAACACTGGTAGAACAGTGGAGATGTCTACTGTTTTATTAGTGTTTAGTATATTAAGTGTATACAAAACCACCGACATTTGCAAGTGCTTATTTTCGCAAAACATATAGCAAAGAGGCCTGACATCGCTTGTATGCGTTGCCAAACCTCTATCATACGTGAACGCTAACTAATTTAGAACATACCCAACACTAAAATCCTGTAGTGTCCGGATCTTTATTGTAGCCAACGCAGCCCTTCAAGTTTGCAATGAGCTCCACGTCAGAAGCCTCAAGTTCAAAATCAAAAACCTCTGCATTTTCTTTGATGCGTGACGGAGTCACCGACTTTGGAAGAGGATTGTAATCTCTTTGCAAACACCATTTTACACATATTTGTGCAATGGAACGGTTATATTTTTTTGCTAATTCTTTCATTTCCGGCACATCGAAAATCAACCCTGTGCCCATCGGACTATAAGCTTGCAAAAGAATATCTCTAGCGCGGCAATAGTCGACAAGCTCATCTTGTGTGTCTCCCGGACATAGCCTGATTTGATTGACTGTTGGGGCAACTGTAGCCGTCTTCATAAGCTCTTCGATATGATGTTGATGGAAGTTGCTGATCCCTATTGCACGGATGCGTTTGTCATTATAAAGTTTTTCCATTGCTTTCCACGCACTTGCATTTGCTTCCTGCCAATTGTTGCGGAACGCAACAGGGTTTGGCCAATGAATTAAATACAAATCCAGATAATCGAGCTGCAATAGTTCCATTTGCTTGTCAAACATTGCCAAGGTTTCATCATAACCACGATACTCATTCCACAGCTTAGTTGTAATAAACAACTCACTTCTCGGCACCGTACTTTGCTTAATTGCAGTTCCGACACTCTCTTCATTACCATAAATGTAGGCGGTATCGATATGAACATAACCAACATCTAATGCACTTTCTACTGCTTTGATACAAGTCTCCCCATCAGGTGTTTGAAATGTGCCAAATCCAACACACGGGATTTCAACACCATTTGACAACTTAAAACAATCTCTTAGCGAATTCATAAAACTCCTCCTAAATATACACTTTAAATAGACGCATAGACGCATTTTTCACATTGAACTATGTGGAAATATATCACGCTTCATGCAGTCACGTCAATAGATACAAAATAAATCTGTGCAAAAAAGAGAGCTGACGCTCACGATTTACAAAATCGTTTGCGACAGCCTCTTTTTATTATGATGTTTTATCTGCTAGATTAATATGCGTAATCCATGAACTGATCAACATTCTCTGATGTTACGATGATTGATGGGATAATTGTTGTTCTTTGGAAGTCTTCTCCTCTGAGAATTTGCATAACAACTCGGATTCCGTCAATTGCTTGTCTTGGGAAGTATGACATTGAAGCCACAAATACAGGATCATTGGCTTGTAGTCTTTCATATGCTCCTAGAGTTCCACCCATGCCGGTAACATAACGGATGTCTGTTCTGTTTGCATTTTCAATAGCTACCAACGCACCAAGAGCCGCTTCGTCATCATGAGCAACAACTGCATCAATATGAGGATGTCCAGGCAGAATGTTTGTCATAGCTTCAAGACCCGCTTCGCGGTTAAACTGACCGTCAGCTTCAACAATGATTTCGATTCCAGGGAACGCTGCTATTGTGTCCATAAAACCTTCATAACGCAACATATCAATTGGAATACCAACATAACTACGGAGGTAGGCGATATAGCCTTGGCCACCTAATTGCTCAGCAATGAAGTTCGCCGCATTAACACCACATTCGCGGTTATCTCCGGCTACAAGAGCAGTAAATCTATCACTGTCTATCGGACGATCGAGGATAACTGTCATTGTACCTGAATCATAGATTTCTTCACTGATTGGTGTGAGTAGTGTACCATTACCTGGTAGAATCATGATAAGGTCAAAGTCATCATTATGGAATAGGTTAAGTTGGTTAAGTTGATCGTTATCATCTACAGCATTTACAACAGTCCAGTCAACTTCGGGATAATTCTCAATTTCTTCCATTATGTGCTCAAGAAGTTTCGCTTGCCATGCATTGTTTGCCGGTGGAAGAGAAATAGCCACTCTGAATTGAGTTTCGTCATCTGCATTTCCGTTTCCGCACGCAACGACGAGAGTTAGCATAAGCATAGATACCAGTATAATTGCTATGATTTTTTTCACTTTTTGTGTCCTCCTTAAAGACATTTTAATATTTCTTTCAACCCAAGTTATGTTGGATTAATAAGACTTGTTAAACCGCTTTTTCTCTTTTTTGGAATAAAACAGCAATAAGTATTACTCCGCCCTTAACTGCACCACTCAAGAATGGAGAAATGCTCATCATAACCATTAGATTACTTACAATCCCTATAATGAACATACCAATAAAAGTTCCAACAATTCTTCCACGGCCTCCCGCTAGAGAGGTGCCGCCTATGATAACGGCTGTAATAGCGTCGAACTCATAATTGGTGCCTGATGTCGCAGCGGAAACAGCAGCCATTCTGGACATATCCAGTGTCGCCGCAATACCTACACAGAAGCCTGTTAGCATATATGCATATATTTTTATACGGTCAGTTTTTATACCCGAATACCTTGCAGCACTTTCATTATCACCTACGGCATACGTGGATGAACCATATCTTGTATAAGCAAGAATACATCCCAAAATAATAGCACTGACAGAGAAGACAATTAGTGGAATAGGAACAATACCAATTGAACCATTTCCAATTCTTGTAAACTCCGGTATATTACGTCCGACTATCGTTGCACCTCCACCAACATACATCGTTATGGAGCGTGCAAGTGCACCTATTGCCAGTGTCACGATAAACGCCGGTAACTTAAGTTTAGTAATAATAGCACCATTTATAAAACCTATAGCAGTTGCCATGGCTACACATGCTAAAATTGCAACAGGAATCGGTATCGCCGCATTTCCTTGCATAATAATTAAGACAGTACCGCTGGCGGCAAGAGCATGACCGCAAGACAGGTCAATGCCACCTGTTATAATAACAAATGTCATTCCAAGAGCAATAACTCCAACAATAGAAGCATTGCGGAAAATTGCCATTATATTATTGGCTGTAGCAAAACGCGGTGCAATGATAGCACATACCACGAATATTAGAATAAATACCGGAATTATACTATATTCTGCCCACACATATTTTATAAAGCGGATGAAAGAGTTCTGTTGCGTGGCTTCCAATCGATTTTCGGAAATGCCGCTCATTATAAATCCCCCCTAGTTCGCATTAATGGCGTGTTGCATGATGTTTTCTTCCGTTCTCTCATCACCCACAAACTCGCCCTTTATGACACCTTCATGTATTACAATAATTCGCTGACAAATGCTTAGAATCTCCGTTAGGTCTGAAGAAATAACGATAATTGTTTTCCCGCCTTTTGCCAGCTCTTTAAGTATCTCGTAAATCTCCGCTCGAGCTCCAACATCAATACCACGTGTAGGCTCGTCCACAATGAATATCTCCGGATCGGCAGATAGCCACTTCGCGAGTATTACTTTTTGCTGGTTTCCTCCGGAGAGGTTTTTGGTCAGTTGCGTAGGACCATTACAGGCAATATTCAGTTTCTTTATATTTTCGATAGCTCTTTCTTTGACTTTCCCCGAAGGAAGAACTTTGCAATTGTTTTTGATGCGGTATACATAATCGGCATTTTCAGCAATGCTTCTGCCGCTGATTAGCCCGGTTTTCTTTCTATCTTCAGTAGCGAACCCAAGTCCACTGTGAATTGCAGCATTTGCGTCTCTAATGGCTACACGTTTACCGTTGAGTAGCACCTTTCCTTTTTGGAACTTTCTCAAGCCAAACACCATTTCCATCAATTCGCTACGACCTGCACCTACCAACCCGCTGAAACCAAGGATTTCACCACGAGAAACCTTAAAGCTCACATCTTTTAAGATATCTCCAGTGATATTTTTGACCTCTAGCACTGTATCATCGGTATCACCATCAAAATCAGCGACAACTGATTGTGAAACTTCGCGCCCTACCATCAGGCTTGCAATGTCCTTTTCTGTAACTTCATCAATGTTTTTTGTAGCTACAAAACAGCCGTCACGCAATACTGTAACGCGATTTGCAATTTGCTTAATTTCACCAAGCCTATGGGAAATATAAACTATTCCAATGCCACGCTCAACCAAACTATTAATAAGCTTAAACAGCACTTCAGTTTCTTTGTTACTTAACACTGCCGTCGGCTCATCCATAACCAATATTTTCACATCAAACGAAATGGCTTTTGCGATTTCAACCATTTGCTTCTGTGCAATTTTAAGAGTCCGCACTTTGACAGTGGGTTTAATTGTTTCTCCAAGACTCTCCAACAAACGCTTCGCCTCTGCATTCATTTTAGGAAAATCAATAATACCAAATCCCTTTTTGGGCTCACGAGAAAGAAATATGTTTTGTGCGACAGTCATGTTCTCCAAGAGATTGAGCTCCTGATGAATCATAGAAACACCCATACGTTGCATCTCAAGTGGAGTGGCTTTGCCTATTTTCTTGCCCTCAATATACATTGCCCCAGACTCTTGCTTGTAGATTGCAGTTAGTATTTTCATTAATGTTGACTTGCCGGCACCATTTTCTCCGCATAGTGCAACAACTTCACCGGCCTTAACATCAAAATCGACATTATCCAGCACGGGAACACCATAAAATCCCTTGCTGATACCCTTCATTTCCAATAGAGTTTCCATAAATAAAGCTCATTCCTTCCGCGATGCTAATTCTTATGATAAAAGCTGTGGAGTCCCAAGTGTATAATTATACAACTTATGACATCCACATTGCCGGTATGGTGCGCTCCCGGTTGAGCTATGACCCAATTTGTTTTGTATCGCCAATTTTATCAAAACCAAAACTACTTGTCAATATAAAACATCAATTAATAAACTCACATTAAATACCCGCTAAATGCTCATTTTGTTGACATTTTCACATTTTCCTGTAAACTATCACAGCGTGGATATCTCTGAAAAAGAGGCACCCAATTCAAATTAGTTTTCGACTTCTAAAGTCGAAAACATCAGGATTCAGATGGGAGATTGTACTCCCACTGAAATACGTTCCGCCTAAAGAGGCGGGGGGCCTTACCCCACATCTTGACTTCGTCAAGACCCCCACTTCAAACGCCAAAGGCGTTAAGTGGCGGGTACGATAAACGAAAGGAGGTTTTGCAATTATGACAACTATAACAAACATAAACATATGGAGGGTTTCTCATATTTAGTGCATAAATTGCACACGGTGACCCTCGCGAAAGGAAATTACTAATTTGAAAAACACAATTAAAGATAATTTTAAAACATGGCTTGATGAGGACGCAGAAGATTTTTCCGGTGTACTATCTGCAACAGGCAACGACGGTGTTATATATCAACAAGCTATTGGATTTCAAAACAAAGCAGAAGAAGTACCTAACAATGTCGACACAGCTTTCGCTTTAGCAAGCGGCACAAAGTTGTTCACAGGTCTTGCAGTATGTAAGCTGATTGACAGCTGCAAGCTGTCCCTCGACGATAAGCTATGCGATGTGCTGTCCTATGATTTAGGGCAGATTGACAAGCGAGTAACAGTGTTTCAACTGCTGACGCACACATCAGGTGTCGGTGATTATATTGATGAGGAAGCTAAAGATTGTGAAGAACAACTTGCGGCTCTCTATGTCAAGTACCCTGCCAAAAATTGGGAGCGGTTGGAATACTATCTACAAATGATTACCATTTTGCCGCCAAAGTTTGAACCGGGTGAGCGTTTCAGCTACTCAAATTCCGGCTATGTATTACTTGGCTTAGTAGTCGAAGCTGTGAGTGGAATCAGTTTCCAGCAGTTCGTTACGGATGAAATAATCAAACCATGCAATCTAACACACACTGGCTTCTATCGTATGGACTCATTGCCACCCAACACAGCACTTGGCTATATGGAAGATGAGAATACTGGTGAATGGCGTCTAAATACTGACAGCCTGCCAATAATCGGTGGTTCTGATGGCGGAATTTTCTCATGTGCCGCCGATATCGATAAGCTATGGCGTGCAATCTTTGACAACAAAATTCTGTCAGAAAACATGACCAAAGCATTTCTAAAGCCACACGTGGTTATAGATGAAGACGAGGAAGACAACACAGTCGAAAGCTACGGCCTTGGAGTTTACCATCAGCAAGATGGTGATAAGTCACTCTATTTTGCCATAGGCGCTGACTCAGGTGTCGGATTCTTCTCCGGCTACTATCCGGCTACAGGCGTAGCAGTATCAGGGTTTTGCAACACAGGATATTGCAGTGCGTCACTACTATTTGACGAACTACCGGAGCTGTTAGGGTAGATTTAGTGTAATTGCATTTCCGCAAGCACACACCAAGACCTATGACTTGTAACACTCTTTGCAACATTTTTCGAATATTCGCAATTTAATGCTTGCATTTTCAATCCCATTCTGTTATTATTATTACCGCTGTTCACAATCCGCTTTGTAAGCAATAGAGAGGATTTTCAACAATTCTCATTGAGGCTTCCATAAGGTGGAAAAGATATTTGGAGGTACCCTCAAATGGCAAAATGTT
>Ga0123355_10001868_pt1 | contig 29551 bp, 29 predicted proteins | sample TergutEmb28metaG_3_FD_89872 | JGI IMG/M metagenome (GOLD analysis project Ga0123355, IMG submission 89872) | Embiratermes neotenicus P1 segment gut microbial communities from Petit-Saut dam, French Guiana - Emb289 P1 | ecosystem: Host-associated > Arthropoda: Insects > Digestive system > Gut ... | reverse complement strand
ATGATGGTTTTAGAACCCATTCCAGAAATTAGAACTGTATCAATTTTTTCATCAATAATTTCTAAACCATTTCCTAACCTAGTTTCAATTTCATCTTCTAGCTCATAGGCTTGAATATTTTTGATTCCACTTGTTAAAGCATTTTTATTAATATCACTGATAATCGTCTTTGGTAAAATATTATTTTTAATCAAGTAAATTGCAAGTAGTGCATGATCAGCTCCGATATCGATTAAAGAATCATCTTGGTCAATATATTTTACTAGTGATTTTAATCTTTGGCTTAGCATTATTCTACCATGAAATCTTTGAGTTTTTTTGCTCTTGATGGATGTCTTAATTTTCTTAATGCTTTTGCTTCAATCTGACGGATACGCTCACGAGTAACGTTAAATCTTTTACCGACTTCTTCTAACGTATAGCTTTTACCATCAATTAGACCAAATCTTAATTCTAATACCTGTTGCTCTCTAGTTTGAAGAGTTGATAAGACTGATTTAATCTCTTCTTTAAGAATCGCATTAACGGCATAATCAACTGGTGATTGACTAAATTCATCAGGAACAAAGTCTCCTAAATGCGAATCTTCTTCTTCACCAATTGGTGTTTCTAAACTAACTGGATCTTGACTGATTTTAATAACTTCACGAACTTTTTCAACAGTAATCCCCATTTTCTTACCTAATTCTTCTTCAGTTGGTTCACGATTTAATTCTAAAGTTAATTGTCTTTGAATTCTAGCCATTTTATTAATCGTTTCAACCATATGAACTGGAACACGAATGGTACGAGCTTGATCAGCTAGTGCTCTGGTAATTGCTTGTCTAATCCACCAAGTTGCATAGGTACTAAATTTATAACCTTTATCATAATCGAATTTTTCAACGGCTTTCATTAAACCGATATTACCTTCTTGAATTAAATCTAAGAATAATAGACCTCGACCAACATATCTTTTAGCAATTGATACTACTAAACGAAGGTTAGATTCAGCGAGAATGTTTTTAGCCATTTCATCGCCTTCAGCAACTCTAACTGATAGAGCCATCTCTTCATCTGGACTAAGTAAGCTAATACGCCCGATTTCTTTTAAATACATTCGTACTGGATCATTAATATTAATGTCTTTGGTTAAGTCTTCTTCATTAAGAATTTTTACTTCTTCTTGTTTAATTTCAGTGCCTTTTGCTGATTCTTCATCAGCTACAACATTAATCCCGTTTTCGACAAAAAAGTTATATAGTTCATCTAAACTATCCCCATCAACATCTAATCCTTTAAGCATTTCTGCTAATTGTTCAAAGGTAATAAAACCTTCTTTTTTGCCTAATTCTAATAAACCATTTTTTCTTGCTTCTAATGTTTCTATTTCCTTTAATTTTGCCATTATTCTTCACTTTCTTTCTTTAATTTAATAATCATATCATTGATTTTTTGTTTGTCATTAATATCCGTTGTTTCACTAAGTTTTTCTCTTAATGAGCTAATTTGTTCATCTTTAATCCATTTACTAATAATTTTTATATAATTATCAAAATCATCATTATTGACTTCTTTAGTTTCATATTCATTAATGATTCCTAGTACTGTTTCATAATAGATACTTCTTTGTTCAAACGAGATAAAATCAGCTAAGTTGAACATTTTATGTAATTTATAAAACGCTAAGATATCATTGGCAATTTGCTGATATTCTTTACTAGGAATATAGCCAAGCCTTTTTTCATAGGCTTTGATATATTTAATATCATTCATCATCATATATAATAAAGCTTCACAAACCCGGTTATATTTGGTAAGTTTTGGCTTAGCTTTTGGTATTATCTTTACTTCTTTAACCGGTTCTTTACTAATTAATTTACTTGTTAGCAGTTCTTTATCAATTCCAAATTCTTTAACTAGATTGTTAATTGTCACTTCTTTTAAAATATCATCATCTGACTTATTTAATTCACTGATTATATTATTAACATAAGCTGCTAATTCATCAGCTTTTTTTAAATCGCGATTCTTTTTTAAATAGTGCATTTTAAAGTCAAAATAACTCATTGGCGCTTTTAGCAGTTCTTTAAAAGTATCAACACCATTCTGTATTAAATAATCATCAGGATCTTTAGCACTGCTGATTCGTACTACTAAAGGATCTAAACCGGCTGATACTAAAGCTTCTCCTGATGATAAAGTTGTTTTTTCACCAGCATCGTCATTATCCATCATTAGGATAATCTTCGCATTTAATTTTTTTAATAAATTAATATGTTCCTTGGTCAAAGCTGTTCCCATTGAAGCAACAACGTTTTTAAAACCAGCTGCATAAATTCTGATGGCGTCCATTTGGCCTTCAACTAAAATAATGGTTTTGGTTTTTGTAACCTCATTGCGAGCTTTATCATAGTTAAAGAGGATATGACCTTTTTTAAAAATAATTGATTCTTTGCTATTAATATATTTAGCAGTGTCTTCATGGTTATAAATACGGGCTGAGAATGCAACAACTTCCCCTTTTGAATCATTAATTGGGAAAGTAATTCGCCCTCTAAAAACATCATACAAATCGCCTGATTTATTAGCGAGACCTAAATCTAGTAAAAGATTTTCATCATAGCCTTTACTGGTTAGTAATTTAGATAGATTATTATCATTAAGAGCAACTCCAATATTAAATTCTTTTATTATTTCATCACTAATATCACGTTTTTTTAAATAATCAAGCGCTACTTTACCTAAGTCTGATTTTAAATTGTTAACATAGAACTTATTAGCTAAATCCATAATTTCAAAATGTTCGGTATGTTTTTTTATGACTTTAGTATCATAATTTAAACTGTAACCAATTTTATCAGCAACCATTTTAACTGATTCAGGAAACCCTACATTTTCGTAATTTTGAACAAATGAGAAAACATTACCCGATGCTCCACATACGAAACATGTGAAAATTTGTTTCTCTGGTGAAACACTCATTGACGGAGTATTATCGTCATGAAAAGGACATAATCCAAAAAAGTTTTTTCCTTTTGGTTCTAAGTTAATATAAGATGATATAATATCAACAATATTAGCGTTTGATCTTATCTTATTGATGTCTTCGCTAGGAATTATCGGCATATAATCACCCTCTGTATATTATATATTACCCTATGGGTGGGTATTTCCTTTATTTTTTTACAAATTTTGCGAATTTAAGGCTTTTTTATGAATAAAAATAGTTTTTTTGCATATATTATTAAATTTTATATAAGAAAAACACCAATATTATGGTGTTATGATTCTAAATGATACCAATTTAATACATTAATCTCTGTAATGTTTTTAGGTATCTGGATAATTAATAAGTAAGGAATAACTCCTCGAGCTGACATTGTTCTAAAAGGATTTCGACTAATTCGGCTGATTCGGTAACTAACTTCTAAAAGATCATTATTAATGAGTGCTTTAACATTTCGGATTTGTGTACTTCCAGTAGCTGTTGAAAACTCTAAAATTGCCAGTGATTGTTCTTTAAAAAACTCTTCGCTGAATAATTCAATGATTATTTTTTGATGATTTTCTTCTAATCTAGCGTTCTTAAACCAGTCTTGAAAGTCATCATAATTAGATATGATATTTTTCTCTCTTCCTTCTGGGAAACCTGCATCTCTAAAAACATGGGTTATCGCCACATCTTCAGTTAGTGTTTGGAGATATCTTGATAAGAAGAAGCCTAATATTGTGATTAAAATTAACACTAGAAGACTTATCATGGTTATTTTTAGTTTGTTCGTCATAGTCCGCTCTCCTTTTTATTGTAAGCATAGCTGATCAATTTGTTTGTTAATAATACTAACAAAGAGAATTGCTCCTATGGCTGCAAATGGTGGGTAAACTAGAAATAAGCCAAAGGTAACAAGACCAACAAAGGTCCCGAAAATCATTTGTCCTCTTTTAGTATAGGAGCTTGCCATTGAATCTGGTGCTAAATAGATGAAGCAAAATAAAATACTATAATTAAATAAATTAGGCATTATCCCTGATACATTATTAGTAAATAATCCATAAAAGATAATACAAACACCGTAGGTAATCATACTAAATAGTGGAATCGATTTCTTATAATAATCTTGGTGAGCTAAAACAATAACACTTAAAATTAAGAAAATGAGATAAGTTGTATTAATACCACCAGTTCCCATACCTAATAAATAACTAAAGAAACTTGGATGTAATGTTGTAGCGACTTCACGAGCGTTTAAAAAAGTATATGAACCTCCTAAACTATCAATTAGGATAATAATAAGGGCAAATAAGGCTACAACATTAATTCTGATTCTTTTAAAATACTTACTAAAAAGCATCAAAGCAAAAGTAAGTGAAGTAAATAAAAGAATATTTGTATTAATGCTAACAACTGAAGCAATTAATAATCCATATACCGGATGAAATGAACTAAAAACTGTATTTAGAAAAGTATCTTTTTTTCTTCTAATTAAATATTCATAGATTAAATTAACTAAAATACCAATCGTAAAACCAATTAAGGAAATAATTAAAGGTCTAAACATCTGGTGGGCATTAACATAATCATTAAGATATAAACTAATGCCATTTTTATAAAAACCACCTAAAACAAGAGGTATTAAAGTTAGCAACAGGTATTTAGAAATTTTTCTAATTGACCAATCACTTTTTAAATAAACACTTTGCATTAGTTTTTTTCCTTTCTTTTAAAATTAATATTAGCTGGGCAGATATAAGAGCAAATCCCACAATTTGAACAGTTTTGCATCTTATAATTACTTCTTGGATCACAGTTATGAGGACATTTCGTATGACACATTCCACAGTTAATACATTTTTTTGGTAAATAGTTTGGTTTTTTCATAATAAAAACTGATGTTATATCTGGGGTAATTGCATAATCTAAAGTTTTTATTTCATAACCACTCATAAGCCCATTAATAATCACCCGGTACTTATCTTCGATAAGTTCAAAGTTTTCTCTAATAACATCTTTTAAGGAAGTACCAATTTTAACATTAAGAACCCCGCCTTTGGTGATATTATCACCAGTAACAGTCACCAATACTTCGGTAATTGGTCTTTTTCTCTTTAGGACATTATAAATAGCATATACTTCAGCAACAGTTAAATAGAATATGCCATTTTGCTGCTCTTTTTTAGAAACTAATTCGTTAATAAGAATTGTTTTTTCACCTAAAGGATACAGATCTGGCAATAATCTTAAATCAATATTTGGATAAGTTCCAATATGATTAACTAATTCATCAACATTTTCGGTATCATTATTTTTAATAGCAAAAAGACATTTATCTAATTCAAAAATACTGTAAAGAGCATCTACAGCTTCTAAAATTTCATTAACGTGTTGCGTTATTAGGTAACTATTGGTAAAAACATGCGGTTCTAAGTCTAAACCATTAACGACTAAGATTTTACCTTCATATGAGCCTTTATAGGCATTAAATTCTTTTGCTAATGCCATTACTTCTTCTTTCGTATACTTATTAATAAAACGTTTTGTTCCGGCAAGTTTTTTGTTTTTTTCTCGAAAGTCATTTTCAATAACGACGACTTTAGTATTTGCCTCGCCAACGGTCATGTAAGCTGCCCCTAAAACTTTTCCAGAAATTGGACTATATATATAATTATTACCTTCACATAATATAATATCTTCTTTGTTTAATTCATCCCCGGTCTTAATTGCTAGTTTAAAGCCTTTTTCAAGAGGAATATATACAAAATCAGGATTAAGGTAATTTAATAGTTTCTTATTAACAATAATGTCTTTGGATTGTTTAATTTTAATTAAATTAGCCATCTATACCACCTGAAATTATTATATCATAAAAAAAGATTAGCCCAAGCAAAAAGAAGTATTACTTACTTCTTATAAAATCTTAACTTTTTGATTTAGTGGTGGTTTCCCATATTGCTTAATTACCTGTTTATATAGAGCAATCTTTAATAAATCAGCTCGCTCAAATGGTTGCTCAGAAGCAAAATTAACATAATTAATTTGCTCATCTACTTGACGGTTAGGTATTGCACTAATTTCTTGAGGTTGAAAAATATTATAATAATTTTTAGCTGGTACTATAGCATTACAGCTTAAATCAATAACAAGCATTTCATTAGGGTTTAAACTATAAGAATGATAATAACCACCTTTAAAGAAATATCTAGCCATTGAAGTTACCGCATAATAATCCTCTAAAACACGGCTTAGTAGATAGGTATGATCATGACAGCCACCCGCTAAGGGATATTTTTTCATATGATCAGTAACGGTTTGATTTTTTCGAAAATAATATGATGCTAACTCAAAAATAAACTGACCATATTGCTCACTAGTAATGGTAAATTTACTCTTTCCATCAAAACAAATGTCTTGAATAACTGGTGAGGCTAACATTCTTTTAATAACTTCTGAATTTTGATTAGGATTTTTTAAATTAGATAGATAATGTACGGTATCAATGATTTCAGTTCGCATATTATAATCATATTTAGCAAGAATCTCAAAAAATACTTGATTATATTTAGTTTGGTATAAACTTTCTTTAATGCCTCTTACCTTCGTTGTTGCTGATGCCAAATTATTATCAAACTGGTAAGCTAAATCAATCTTTGACATTACCTCAGTTAAAACTTCATCAAAAATCGCCTCATTAACGGCTTTCATTTCTGCTTGATTATCATGATGAAAAGTCCAATTATGATTACTCATCATATACCTCCCTCTTTTTTCGCTATATAAAATACCAAAAATGTTGGATTATGTCAATGTTTAAAAGGGTCTCCTTCTTTGACAAAATGATATATTTATGCTAGAATACATCTTTAATTAAAGGGGTATTTATATGAAACGATTACGCGTTTTAGTTACATTGCTGATCTTAATGACTATTACTACTAGTTGTGCTAAGGAAATGCAAAATAAAGAAAACATAGCAATTGATTTAGAACCTGAACTTAGTGGTCCACTAATAGTTGATAATTATCAAACTAGAACCATTGAAGTAAATGGCATTATTTATGAAATTATCAGGATAAATAACTTAGAAGGTCTTATTAATAGTCAAACCAGAGAAATTATTATTTCTCCATTATATACAAGAATTGGGGCTTCTTTTAATCAAAGAAATACTAATCTGATTTGGTTATTTACTGAAACAATTCAAACTTTATTTAATTTAGATACTTATCAAGAAGTCTTTAGTATAGATATTAATACTATTATTAGTGAAGAAATTGAACATAATGACCATTTTTATTATGAAATAACTAATAATCATCAATCAGAATTAATCAATATTACAGATATGAATAACCCTGAATTTATTAGTTTAGAAGAAGAGTTAGCAGAAGAAGAAATCATTGAACCAGAAATTCCTCTAAATGAACAAAATACCCGTAACTTAGATGAATTAAGAGACCGTCCAGCCATTTTATTAACATTTGATGATGGACCAAGTAGATATGAAACCATCAGATTACTTGATGCTTTAGATGAGCGAGATGCTAGAGTTACTTTCTTTGTTTTAGGGGAAAATGCTTTGAGACACCCAGAAATTGTTGCGAGAGCTTTTGCTAGCGGTCACTCAATTGGTAATCATAGTTTCAGTCACCGTAATTTTGTTAGAGCAACTGATGAAGAAATTATTAACGAAATAGCTTTAACTAACGAAATCATTTATGAGATTACTGGTAACCAAAATAATTTAGTCAGACCTCCTTATGGTAGTATTAATACGAGAGTGTTAGATGCAATTAATGCACCAATAATTCTTTGGAATAATGACCCTCGTGATTGGGAAAATCGCGATGAAGAGATAACCTATCAAAATATTATAACATCAGTTAGGAATGGTTCTATCGTAGTTTTACATGATATTATTCCAAGTACAATTGATGCTTCAATTAGAGCAATTGATACTCTTTTAGAACAGGGATATGTTTTTTTATCTTTATGCGAAGCCCTCGAATTAGGCTTAATCTGTATCCAAGAACCAACTCAAGTTCGTTCATTAACTTTAAGACCATAAAAAAAGACTTAAATAAGTCTTTTTTTAGTCTTCTCCCATCAAAGATCGCATTTGTGAAAGTTCACTAGCATGAGCAGACATTCCACCGTCGATTACTAATTTAGCTCCAGTAATATACTCTGCTTCATCGCTAGCTAGAAAAGCTACTAAACTAGCAACATCTTTTCCATTACCATGACGATTAATTAAAATATTTTGATCATAAACACCAAACATTGCTGCCATTCCAGGATCTTGACTAATCATTGCATCCATTTCATCACTTAATAATAAACCTGGTAAAATCGCATTACAACGAAGGCCTTTTCGTCCATATTGAACTGCTGTATAACCTGATAAAGTATTTAAGGCTGCTTTAGCACAAGCATAGGCGGTTCCTTTATCATCATAACTAATTGAACCAGTTGATGAAATATTAATAATAACTGATGTTTTATTTTTAATTAATTCTGGCACAGCATATTTGGTAAATAAAAAATGGCCTTTTAAATTAATGTTAAATTGAAAATCCCAATCTTCGGCTGTTAATTCAGTTAATTTTTTTGATGCATCATAAACATAGGCATTATTAACTAAGATATCTAATTTACCATAGGTGTTAATTGCTTCGGTTACTGTATTTTTTATTTCATCTTCTTTAGTAACATCACATTTGATAAATTTTGCCTCAAACCCAGCTTCTTTAATTAAGTTTTCGGTTTTCAAACCATTTTCCTCATTAATATCAACAATAATAAGTTTTGCTCCTTCTTTAGCTAAACGCATTGAAATAGCCCCGCCAGTTCCTCCTGCTGAAGCACCTGCTCCACCAGTAACGATTGCTACTTTTCCTTTTAAATTTCCCATTAAATCTCCTACTCTCTATATTTTATTATAAATAAAAAAGACCCTAGAGTCTATCTTATCGTTTTCATTTGACATTTTATTTCTTATATTCACATGCTGAACATTTAATAACTTTTCCTTTTTCGGTCAGTAAACTTTCACATTCAGGACATTTCTCACCTGTTGGTTTATCCCATAGAGCAAATTTACAATCAGGATATTTATTACATGCATAGAAGACTTTACCTTTGCGACTTTTCTTTTCTACAATCTGACCTTCTTCACATTGCGGACAAGGACAGATGGCTTCTTCTGGCTTTTCTTCTTTTTTAATATATTTACAAGTTGGATAGTTTGAACAAGCTGTAAAAGCTCCATACCTTCCGTTACGAATAACTAACTCACTGCCACATTCTGGACATTTTTCACCGGTTAATTCTAATGGTTTTTTCTCCATTTCATCAAAAGCATTTTTAACTAATGGTTCAAACTTTTCATAGAAAGCTTTTAGGACTTTAACATTATCTAAGTTAGCATCTGCTATTTCGTCTAGTTCATTTTCCATGTTAGCAGTATATTCTACATTAATAATATTAGCGAAGAATTCTTGCAATTTATCAGTAGTTTCAAAACCAATTTCTGTAGGATGAAACTTTTTATCAATGGCTTCTACATAATGTCTTTCTTTGATTGTTTCCATGATTTTTGCATAAGTACTTGGTCTTCCAATTCCTAAGGCTTCTAAATCTTTTATTAAAGAACTTTCTGTATATCTAGCTGCTGGTTTAGTGAAGTGCTGATCAGGAACAATATCATTAGCAATTAATACTTTTGTTTTATAATCACTGAAGTCAGGAAGAATAACATCTTCATTATCGGTATATGCTCCCCAAGCTTCTAAATATCCTTTAAAAGTTAAAATGCTACCAGTTGATTTGAATGTATAACCATTATTTTCTAAAATAATCACCGTTGCTAATGTTTTAGCATCAGCCATTAATGAACCTAAAGCTCTAAAGTAGATAATACTATAAACTTTGAACTCATCTGGGGTTAAATATGCTTTAACTGATTCAGGTGTTCTTAAAATTGATGTTGGCCTGATAGCTTCGTGAGCATCTTGAACATTTGCTTTAGCTTTTTTAGCTACTTTAACTGGACCAATATATTCATTACCATATTTCTTTTTAATATAAGCATAAGTATCTTTAACAAAAGTTTCTGAAAGACGAGTTGAATCAGTACGCATATAGGTAATTAGACCAACTGTCTCGGAACCAATATCAACTGATTCATAAAGCTTTTGAGCAACACGCATTGTTTTAGATGAACCAAAATTTAATTTATTAGCACATGCTTGTTGTAAGGTTGAAGTGGTAAACGGCATAATACCTTTACGTGCTTTTTCTTTTTGTTCAACTGATTCGATATTAAATGATTTCGATAATTTATCTAAAATTTCTTTAGCTTCGACTTCACCTTTTATCTCAATCTTTTTTCCATGATATTTTTCTAAATCACTATCAAAATCTTTAAATTTAGCGGTTATTGTCCAGTATTCTTCAGGAATAAAAGCTTCAATTTCTCTTTCACGATCAACAATTAATTTTAATGCTACGGATTGAACGCGCCCTGCTGATTTACCACCGGTTTTTGATTGCATTAATTTTGATAAACGGAAGCCAATAATTCGGTCTAACATTCTTCTTGTTTCTTGCGATTTAACTAAGTTATAATTAATTTTATTGGTTTTTTCGAAAGCTTCTAAAACCGCATCTTTAGTAATTTCGTTGAAAATTACTCTTTCATATCTATCTTCTTCAATCCCAACTGCATCTAAAATATGCCAACTAATAGCTTCTCCTTCGCGGTCTGGATCGGTTGCTAGATAGACAAAATCTGAGTTTAAAACATCTTTTTTAAGATCTTTAATAACTGCTCCTTTGCCTTTAGCATTTGTATAATTAGGCTTAAAATCATTTTCAATATCAATGCCAAATCCATATTGACCTGTGGTTGCTAAATCACGAATATGGCCTTTACTTGATACTACTTTATAATTACTACCTAGATATTTTTCAATTGTTTTAGTTTTACTTGGAGACTCAACAATTACTAATTTCATCTATTTTCCTCCTATGGAACATCTTTCGCTCTGAACTGAATTATATATTATGTTCAAGAGTTTTGTCAATTTATCTTTCTAATATATAGTCATATGAAAGTAAACCAAGATTTATATCTTGGTTTATCTTTTTAAGACTTTACTTTTCGAATCTTTTGTTGGTTACTTAAAATCTCTGCTACGGGTTTATAGCTAAAACGATAATTATCAAGTAAACCATATTCTTTTAATTTTGCTAAATGTTTTTTGGTTGGATATCCTTTATGCCCTTTAAATTCATATTCAGGAAATAAACTATCTAACTCATCCATTAGCGCATCTCGGGTAACTTTCGCAATAACTGAGGCGGCTGCAATACTAATTGATCTTGCATCTCCTTTGATAATTGCTTCTTGATTAATATCTATATTAATCTTTTGATTACCATCTATTAAAAGATATTCTGGTTTGATTTTTAAATTATTCACTGCTTTAATCATTGCTAATTTAGAAGCTTCTAAAATATTTATATCATCAATTTCCGATGGTGACACCTCAGCAATACCAACAGCAATTGCTTCTTCTATAATCTGAGCGTAAAAGAGTTTTCTTTTTTTCTCAGATAGCTTTTTTGAATCAGTCAGACCGGCTAATTGATAATTAACGGGTAAAATAACTGCCGCTGCAACCACTGGGCCAACTAATGGTCCTCGCCCTACTTCATCAACACCCGCTATTAAAGTAATCTTTTTTTGATATAAATTATTCTCAAATTCTAATAATTCTTTCATAATGCCTTTTGTTGTTGCTCTGCAAACTTTTTTGCTAAGCTATGGTTTTCTTCCCATAAGAAGACTTCAGCAAAAGCTTCATCATCAAAAGGATAAATTTCAAGTAATTTTTCATCAGTAGTACGATATGTTTTAGCAAACTCTTTTGACGCTCTTAAAGCTTTAGTTATCGTAATGATTGGTGATCGCATATACATTTTAGTTTCATCATCCATTAAATGTTTGATTCGTGCATAAATTAATTCTTTGGAAAACCTAATTGCTTTTGGTTGATTTAAAATTAGCTCATCTCGAATTGATTGCTTTGTTTCAGTATCAACAATTTTAGCAAATAAAGCATATTTAATATATAAGTCTTCAAAATTAGCATGTAAGAACGAATTATCATTAAGAAAGATATTCATCCATTTTTGTTGATCAATACTAATTAATTGTAAGAACTGTTCAGCCTCTGAGATGCTATTAATAACACTTTCAATTTCTCTACGAGAGCTGATTATGTAATTAACAAGTTTTTCTAAGAAAGCTTTTTTTTCCTCATTATCAAATTCACTATCAGTTAAATTAATAAAAGGAGCTATTTCAATTAAGATATCTTCTGGAGTTTTTTTCTTATTTCGCTCTTCTCGCATCTTTAATATTAAGGTATATCTTACTTCATCAATTGAAGCTAGATTACCATCAATAACTTCTCTGATTTCATCAGGTGTGACGCCAAAAGCTTGAGCCGTTTTATATCGCCCATTCCCAGTTTCAATCATATGATCAGCTACAGCTAAAATAATTTGGGGATCATTTTTATCGAAAATTAATTTTTCTTTCATTAATTAAACCTCCTGATCAAATGTTATTCCTTTAATTTTTTCATTTTTAATATCATTTAATATAGTTTGTGTAACTTTGTTGTAGTCAACTTCTCCACCTTTAATTAAAGCACCAATTTTTTTACCAATAATCAAGTATGTTTCTTCAATATCATCAGTTAAGCCTTTTAAGTTATAGCGTTCTTTAAGAATTTTCGGATAATGATTAGCTAATTTAATTAGGATATGCTCTGCTACTTCTTCAACTGGTAATATTTCATTTTTAATCGCACTCATTGATGCTAAGTTCAAAGCAATTTCTTCATTTTCTAATTTAGGCCACAGAATACCAGGAGTATCTAATAAATAGATATTATGCTGAGTTCTTAACCAAGTGTTTTGCTTAGTGATTCCTGGCATATTGCCCACATTAGCTACTTTTCTGCCAACAATTTTATTAATTAAAGTTGATTTACCAACATTAGGGATTCCAACAACTAAAGCTTTGATTTCTTTTGGTCTCATGCCTTTTTCAGTTCTCTTATCATTAATTTCAGCTACCAATTCTTCAGTTAAAGTTAAAATCTTTTTATAATCTTTAGCATCTTCTAAGTTTAATAATAGAACCCGGTAACCTTGCTTTTCGTAGTGTTCAACCCATTTATTAGTTACCGTTAAATCACACAAATCTTTTTTTGACATAATTAAAACTCTAATTTTATTTTTAATTAAATCTTCAATATCAGCAATCTTTGATGAAGCTGGAATTCTTGCATCAATTATTTCGTAAACAATATCAATCAAAGTTAATGTTTCAGAGATTTCTCTTTTTGCTTTGGCCATATGACCTGGATACCAATTTATATTCATTATTTATCACCTATTATTATTTTAGCATCATTTTTATTATTTGACTAGATATAGCTAATTATGATATTCTAATTAAACACGAAATGAGGTGGCCTAAATGGTAGATTCATCCGCGGTATATCCTGGCTTTACCTTCGCCAGCGACATAGATGGTCCAATTGTTAATAATGATTTCTTAACTCGTAAGAAACCCCAAAACTTTGTCGTTAGTGGTAATCAACAAAAGCTATATAATTTACACCCAGCAATTAAAACTTTTTTATATCATGGGATGGCTTTATATTCGAAGCATGCAATTATTAGACCAGATGCTAGTCCAACTTTTCATAAAATTAAACAATCTGATGCTAAAATTATTGCCATTACCAAGCGATTTGGTGGGATTGAACAATCTAAACATGGTGATCGAATCAGAGCCAATACTGAATTAAGTTTAATGAATAAAGATATTCCTTATGATGATATAATTTTTGTTGATACTAATAAAGCTGATGAATGTTTAGCTTTAAATGTTGATGTTATTGTCGAAGATAATCCTGATAATATCATGGCTATCTCTAAAGCGGGCGTTAAAGTTATTGTTTATCCAACTAAATATAACGATTTTATTGAAGCTGATGGAGAGTTTATTTTTAGACCTGATCAATGGTTTAAAGACTATGAGGAAAGTATTGGTTTGTCTTCATGGGACATCATCTTTCTTATTGTTCATGACATGATTCAAGAAAAGAAAGCCAAATATGAATATGATAAAGAAAAAGGTTTATATTTAACTAAATGAAGAACTTATCTTCATTTTTATTTGCTAACATGCTATAATTTACTAAAGGAGAATTTATGAGTAGAATAAAATTAAAAGATCGTGTTTTACCTAATTATTCAAGAGGCGAAGAGCTAATGAATATGATTACCCACATTGTTGGAGCTGGTATTGGCTTTGTTGCATTAATTTTATGTGTTATTTTTGCTGCAAAAAGTGGTAATGGTTTCGCATTAGCTGGTTCAATTGTTTTTGGCATATCAATGATTTTATTATTTACAATGTCAAGTATTTATCATGGATTAAGTCCTAAATTCAAAGCTAAGAAAGTTTTTCAAGTTCTTGATCACTGTGCTATTTTTATTTTAATCGCTGGAACTTATACACCAATTTTATTAACAGGTGTTAGAACTCATAGACCACAATTAGCTTGGACCTTATTCATCATTATTTGGTCAGTAGCAATTCTCGGTATTTTACTCAATTCAATTGATTTAAAAAAATATAAAAAGTTTTCAATGTTTTGTTATTTAACAATGGGTTGGTGTGTTTTGTTTATCGCTAGAGACTTAGTAAGCTTTCTAGGAGTCCCAGCATTCATCTTGCTTGTCAGTGGTGGGATAACATATACAATCGGAGCGGTTTTATATGTTATTGGTAATAAAAGAAAATACTTTCATTCAGTTTTCCATATTTCAGTTAATTTAGGTAGTCTTTTACACTTCTTATGTATCTTACTTTTAGTCATTTAAAAATCCTTATAAAAGGGTTTTTTGTTTGACAATATATTTTGAATTTGATAGATTATAAAAATAAGCAGGTGTTTTAATGTTTGATGAATATGATATAAAAATGGCAAAAGCAATTAAATTTATTCGTACAGGAGGTTTTACTACCTTAGGATTAGCCATTTTATTTATTGGGGCTTTTTTACTAACTTATAATGAATATGATTACGAACTTGCTATAATAATGGGAATCGGGGGCGTCTTTATTATATTATCTATCATTATGTTAACTTTAAAAAGCCGTATTGCTGCGTGGATTCTTTTACTTATCGCTTTGCTTCCTGCGATTGATTTATTAGCTAATGTTTCAGGCAATACTATACGCCTCTCTTTTTCAGGAATTATCGTTTGGCTTGCCACTATGTATATTTATACATTAGCACTTAAAGGAACTTATTTATATCATAAATTAAAGAAAGAGAATATCCCTGATAGTAGTTATAATCCTATAACCTGTCCAGATTGTAACAAAGATAATAGTCCTTATGACAGAAAATGTATTCATTCTGATAGTCAACTAAATAAAAAGAATCTCCTATGAGATTTTTTTTATTTGTTAATAATATATTTAATATCTTCAATTGACTTATCAATATTACGCATGCCGTTACCTACTGGATAATAGACTGGATAAACTGGATATTCTACCCCATTAATATTAATTTTAAATTCTTCCTTGCGACATTTCGAAACATTAATAGTTTGTTTTAAGAAGATGGTACTAACTTGATTACCAAAAGTAATAATCTTTTTTGGTTTTAAAATACTAATTTCTTGATATAGTAAATCTAAATACTTTTGGTAAACAGCATCTGATATTGGTCGAGCATCTACTTGAGTACACTTTCCTAAGTTAGTAATGAAAAACTGATGCTTAACAACATTGTTATAAACAAGATCAGCAAATTCAGGTGTCCAATCACTAGCTTTTTTACTAATAATCTCTTGATAAATATCTTCATCTAATAAATTAAGTTGGTTGAATAATTTCCAAATATTCTTAGTTCCAACCCACGGAAATCGATTACCAGTCCATTCTAGTGAAGATGCAACGTTCTTTCCCGTTGGATTCATAAAAATAAAACAAATCTCCGGGTTATTTTCACAACCACCATTATATATTGAATGAAGTTCTTTGGCCCCATATTTCGCTTGTAATTTATCATATTCTTGATTTAAATCTTTGATTTGCATTAAACTATCTCCTTAAAACCATTACGACTCCATAACCAAAGAATCGTATGAATATCAATTGGTTTATATTTAGTATCTTTAAAAGCTGTTTCCCATCTTTCAATAACAATTTGCTGAACATTTGGTGATGCCAATTCTTGATCAGTGATTAACTCTAAATGGTGAGTTGCTTTAACCACATGAGTATCTGGTGCAACATTAATCGCTTCTGGATTAAGGTATTCACGATTACAGTACATATAAATAACATGTAGCCAATAATTACATATTTTAGTTCCAGATAGATAAGGAAATTTACGCTTTGCTTCTTTTTGCATAAACTGACGAATCTTGACAACATCATTATCAAATTGGTCAAAAAGGATTCTAATATCACCATTAAATAACTCTTCAATAGTATGACATAATTTAATCCATATTTCAGTTTGTCTAACTTTAAAAAGAGCTACATTATGTTTAATTAAAGCTTCTTGTACTTCATCAAAACTTTTTTTAATTACTTCTTTTGGGATAAAAACAAAGGAGGTCTCAGAATCTTTATAAGTAGCTAAAGCAGATTCCCATAATTTATATGAATTCCTGCGATAATTAAGAGCCATTGGTAAAGTTAGATATAAATAATTCTCTTTAGAAGTCTTTTCTAAACCAGGATTAGCATCTTCTGGCATGACTTCGCCACCTAATTCACCATTCTTGTGCATCTTCATTAAAGCTTCGACATCTTTAAGAATTTTTTCTTTATTTTTTAACATTACTACTCCTCTAAATCATTAATAACCCCATTAATGAGATTTAAATCAGATGGAATAATACATTTAATTTTAATTTTTTCAAAAATTGCCATTGGTAGAACTGCTCCTGCCCTAGCACCATCCATCCATTTTGGATTATTTGGCATTAAAGCATATAAATCTTCTAAGGTATATTTAAAGAAAACATCAGCAGTTCCTTTAAGATAATCTTTATAATTAATCATATACTGATGAATGCCATCATTAAATAAAATATTTTTGGTTAAATTAAATTTTGTTAGTTTTTGAAATCTTTCTTCTCCACCAGTGAAAATAGCACATGTATAATCATTAGCAAATTCTATGTCTTTAATTTGCTCTTTAACAAAATTATTCATCTGTTCAATACTAACACCAGAATGTGGTTCATTTACCTCAGGAAAACGATTTAAAAGCTCTCCTACACCAATATTCAAATTAATACGCTCAGTAATCATATTATTTTCAAAAGTAATTAATTCAGTTGTTTTACCACCCATATTAATAATCATTACTTTCAAGTTATTATAATCATTGTCCATTGCTTTTCCTAGATAGTAGTTTTCAATTCCATGGCTAATAATGTGAAAATGAAGATTAAGTTTCTCATTGAAAAAATTAACTATTTCATTTTTAAGGACTGATTTTAAATTTCGAAAGATACCAGTTGCAAAAATATAGGTTTCAGAATAATTTAAATCATACTTCTTTTTTAATTCTTTAAAATAAGTATATAAAGAATCTTTATTTTCCTGACTAATCCCTTTTTCTTTAGTAAAATCATTTTTAAAATAAATTGAGTGTTCTTCTAGTAGCGTTAATCGTTTATTTTGATAACAATGAACTTTAATGGTTGATGAACCAACATCAATATAATAGTTAATCATATAATACCTTCTTCCATATTTTTATTATAACATTAAAAAATAAGAAAGATATAAATTATTATTAACAATATAGTGCCCATTTGAGTACACTATATTAGATACAAAGGAGGTATAAAAATGTATTATTATGGATATAATGGCGGTATGCCAGCCCCTGCTACAGGTTACGCTGGATATGGTGGCTATGGAGCCGGTTATGGAGCTGCGCTTTGGATTGTTCTGTTTATACTATTAGTAATTATTGTTGGTGCAGGATGGGGACAAACTAAAGAACACGACAGATGTTGTTAAAAAAAGAAAGTTCAAATGACTTTCTTTTTAATTGCTTCTAACAATAAATGGATTTGATGAACTACCATCACCACTTAAAATAGTAACACCAGAATCTAATGATAAGACAGGTCTGACACCACGTGTTGCACTACCCATTGTCTGTGTAGGCATTGAACCATTAGATTGTACCATTGACATTAAAAACGTATTATCAGCATTACCAACTAGCCAAAAATTATGTGGAGACATTGTCCAATAGTCAGCTCCAGTTCTTAAAAAGAAATCAGTGTTACTTATATCCCTACGACCACCAGCTAAATTAAATTCATCAACTGTGATTAATCCTACAGATAATTCAAATCTATCGTTGGCTTCTGGACATATTAAAGTTGGTAAGCCCTCTCCAGTTATTCTGGCTCTGGAATTAAAACCGAATCTACCAGAACTAGGAAAACCAAATGTAGCTGGATTATGAGTTCGATCATTACAGAAAAATGTACTACTTGAGACCATAGAACGGTTGATTCCAGTTATATTCTCATTAAACCAATTTTCTACAAATCTCTTCATTGTTGATTCATTTATGTTTGTGTTGCACTCCTCAAGAGTATCACAACTATCTCCATACATGTATCCAACGTGCCTGATATCCCAATCAGGTGCATTTCGATCTGCTAATGCATTAAAAGGACTTGACCCTATTGTCGTTGTAGCTCCTGCATTACTTCCGTTAATCGTACATTGATTATCTGGGCATACTCCATTATATATCATTCGAATGTTACCATTTCCTTCAACTCGAAGAACTTTCCATTGATGTCCCGCAAAAATCACATTATTATTTAAAGCATGTGTTCCTCTGAAGAAGTATGCAACTCCATGTTCATCTTCAATTTGAAATAATCCTTCTTGAGCATCTCGATTTGCATTATTTGCTACGACAGTTAAATCAAGCTCGGTTGTTCTAGCTCTAATTGGATGCTCAATTAGAATGGCACTTCTTAAGGTTTGATAAGTTCGGTCACCACTAATACCAACATGAGCATTAAAAACCGCTCCTTGGTCTTCGTTTTGTGCTACTCCTCTACTTGGAAAAAAGAATGTTAAATAATAGGTATGAACCATATCTGTTCCTGCTGTATCAAAAGTTCCACCACCTAGTGGGTGAATACCAGCTCCAGTTGGGATACCCATTTGATTGACAATTGATGGTAAAGGTGCTCCGTCATTCGAGGTATTTTGACTCGCTAATGTATAGGTTAATGAACCACTTTGGAAAGTATTTTCTGTTACCACTAAGTTTAAATAATATGGCATATGTAGTGATGTATTATTGTTGCCTGTAATCGTAAATTTTTTGGTATCCCACGCTTCTTCTCTTGGATAGATATTACTTAAAGTAATAATATTCCCACCATCCATATGAATGCCTAGTGATCCTCCACCTATTGTGATCGTCGTATCTTCTTCTACTCCTGTAAATACAGCCGTAAAGAAGGCATACGACCCACCAATGACTACTAAACCGATTAAAAGGACTAAAAGAATTGCTAAACGCTTCTTTTCTTTTTGACCACTTTGATCTTCAATAATATTTTTTTCTCTTTCCATAATAAGTCTCCTACTCTATTTTTAGATTATAGCACCAAATTGGATTTATTAATAGTTTTAGCTTTTATTTAGACAAAGAAAAACTGATATTAAAATATCAGTTTGTTTTCTAAATTTTTTCTGGTACTTTTAAGCCTAAAATATTTAGAAGAGCTAAATTGGTATCATAAACTAATTTAGTTAATGTGACCCAGCTAACTTGTAAGTCTTTATCAGTTTGTTTTAAAATCTCATTTTCACCATAGAAAGCATTAAAAGAGTTAGTTAATCGATAGACAAACTCAGCTAATTCATTTAAACTTCTGGCATTTAATGATTTTTCTAAAATAGCTTTGGTTTTTAATAAATTTAAAATTATTTCTCTTTCAGTTTCACTACCTAATTTAAGATAATCTTTTGGTTTAATTCCTGCTTCAGCACATTTTTTTAATAATGAATTCATTCTAACCGTACTATAAAGTAGATATGGTCCTGTTTTTCCATTTAAATCACTAAATTTAACTGGATCAAAGATATAATCACTAGTTGGATTTGGTAATAAATCACCATATTTAATAGCAGCGATTGCTAATTCTTCAGCTAAAGCACACTTATCTTCTTCAGCAATGTTATCTTTAATTACTTTACGCGTCTCAGCAGTTACAGTACTAATTAAGCCACGTAAACTTAGTAAGCCCCCATCTCTTGTTTTGAACGGTTTACCATCTGGGCCGTTCATTGTTCCATGACCAATGTGTTCTAGTTTTGTTGTCTCTGGAACTAATCCTGTTTTATAAGCTGTTCTAAAAACTTGCGTAAAATGTAATTCTTGACGATTATCTGTAATATAAATAATATTGTCTAACTTGAATCTTTCCATACGAGTGTACAGGGTTGCTAAGTCGGTTGTTGCATAAGTTGAAGCTCCAGCTGATGTCACAACGATAGCTGGTGGCATTTCTTTTTTATCAGTATCTTCGGCTACTTCAACAACTTTAGCACCTTCACTATCTTTTAGATGACCTGATTTTTCAAATAATTTTAAAGTTGGTTCAATGAACTCTTCGGCTGAATATTCACCTTCCCACAAATCAAACTCGGCACCGATCTTATCATAAATATCTTTAATATCTGCAACTGAAATTGCCGAGAAGTTTTTAAATAAAGCATAGTATCCAGGATGTTTTTTTTGTAGAGCTGAAGTTATTTCACGAGCATCATTTAAATATGCCTCATCTTCTTTGGCTCTTCGGCTAGCAGTTGGGTAAATTTCATTTAATTCTTCAACATCTACAGGACTATCAGTCGGATATTCACCTTTAAAATTCTCATCAAAATAAGGTAAATCTGGCATTCTTTCTTTAATTTCTCTAATGATAAGACCCATTGGTCTACCCCAGTCACCTAGATGAACATCACTTATTGTTTCATAGCCACAATAAGCAAATAATCTTTTTAGAGCCTCACCAATATTAGCCGGTCTTAAATGTCCTACATGAAGTTCTTTAGCAATATTTGCTCCACCATAATCTAGTAGAATTCTTTTATTTTTAACTAAATATTTATTCAGATTTGGTTCTTTAATAATCTCATTGACATAATCAACTAAGATTTCATCACTTAAAGTTAAGTTAATAAAACCACCAACATTGGTGATAGTCTTAAAGGCTTTTTCTTTAGCTAATTCACTAATGATTTCACCAGCAATTAGGTTAGGATTCTTACGAGCTTGTTTAGCCAAGTTAAAACTACCGTTAAATTGGTATTCGCTTAAGTCTGGCCTATTACTAATCTCCAGTTTTGCAGGTACATCATAGCCTAGTCTTTTTAAGACTTCACTCAGTTTCGCTTCTAACTGTTCAATTAGATGCATAAAAATCACTTCCTTCTAATAATTATTATATCATATAACTTTTAATGTGTTTTAATTACTTAGTTGATTATAACTCTTTTTTTAAGCAAATGTGGTGACCATCTTTTACTTCAAAAAAATCTTCGAAAATCAAACATTTTTGATAACCTTGCTTTTGATAAAATAATTCATTGGAATTGTAACCCGTGGTCCATGTATAGATGTGTTTAATTCCTTCTTTTACGGCCTCTTCTTCAAGTTGTTTTAAGATTTTTGCTCCTAGTCCTTGATGGCGATAGTTTCGATCAATCCATAAATCAGTTAAATTAAACCACTGATGATTAACTAGTCCAGAGGCAAAACCAATAACTTCATTATTTTCTTCGACAGTTACATTAAGTCTTTTAGTCTTTGCATCTGGAACTTGATATTCTAATTCGATTTGTTTGAAGTCATCTAGAATCGCATTATATTCTTCTTTAGTTATTTCTCGGTTCGTCATTTTCATTTGTTTTCCTCCTTGATTTAGAAATCGATTTTTAAAAGATAAGGACAGTGATCTGAACCTAGTTGTTCTTTTAAATAGCTTACTTCTTGAATGTTTTTCTCTAATTCTTTCGTGATAAAGATATAATCAATGCGCCATCCCATGTTTCGCTCTCTTGCATTAAAACCATTTGGCCACATTGAATAGATGTTACCTTCTTTAACTAAGGCTCTAAAACTATCAATTAAACCTAAATTTAATAGTTGATCAATCATCGATCTTTCCTCATAGGAAAACATATTATTGTGATAATTTGTTTTATAATTCATTACATCTAATTCATTATGAGCAATATTAAAATCAGTACAAATAATAACTGGCTTTTTTAGTTCTTCAACTAATTTTATTAAACTATTGATGGTTGCAAATTTATATGGATGATGTTCTTTAGCTCTGCCTCCATGAGGGATATAAATATTAATTATGTTAAAGTCTGTATATTCTAATAAAAGAAATCTTCCTTCATTATCAAATCTTTCGTCACCTAATTTATCGATAATCTTAATTGGTTTTTCTTTAGTAAAAACGGCTGTTCCACTATAGCCTTTTTTTGTTGCAAAATTATAATACGTATGATAACCAAAATTATCAGGGACTTCTTCATTCATTTTAATTTCTTGTAAGCAAATAATATCTGGATTAGTTTCTCTAATTAATTGCTGCATACTATTGATTTTTTCAGCACTTCGGTAACCATTAATGTTCCAAGTTATAATCTTTTTCACTAATTACCTCAATACCATTTTCTTTTAATAATTTAGTAGTAACACCGTGGCCAGCTTTTAAATTACCACTAAAAGAACCATCATAAACCTGATTGGTTCCGCATGATGGACTATGTGATTTTAAAATAGCTTTAGTACATTGATACATTTTAGCAATCCTTAAAGTTTCTTCAGCACCTTTAATGAATATATCAGTAAACTCTTCACCATCCTCAGCATAAATTTTACCACTAGCTTTTTCTTCTACTGCTTTTCTTGGTATGGGTAAACCGGCTAATTGTTCTGGACATACAGGAATCGCTTTTCCTTCTTTAACTAATCTAATAATTTCTTTATTTTCTTTATTACCACCGTCATAGCGACAATTGAAACCTGCTAAGCAAGCACTTACTAAAATCATTTGTCTTTCTCCTTTTATTGGTACCTTATAGTTCAATTATATAAAAAAACATCTACATAAGTAAATGTTTTTATTTTTTTAAACAGTAACTGGTAATTAATTTAATAATAATTGGTAGGATAATCACTAAGTATAATCAGATAATATGATAACTAAATAATAAATTGAAAAACATTAATAAGAAACCGAGAGATAAATATAATCCGAAAATAGCTTTATCGTGGTATTTAATTAAAATAAATGATGTAATTAAATAAATGATTCCAATCGCGATAATGATAATTCTAAAATTATCTAAAGTTAACCTTGCTTGCTCATAATCAGTCAGACGATTATTTTCCAAATTAATAATATCTGCTAAAGCATTTACTTCTGAATGATTTAAATAAATTGGAATCATCATTTGCTCCAATGGCATCGTCATTCTAAAAGTAATGCTAGTTCTTAGATTTTCAATTTGAACAAGAAATCCCATATTTTCTTCTTGATCATTAATTAATTCTGATAAAACGGTTCTACTCGGTCCTTGAACCCATAAGTGATGATCTTCATCATCAGTTGGAATTGGCATTAAAACCCTAATCCAAGTTTGCTCTGCACCAATTGCTAAATTATTAAAGCGATAATGAATCTCAGCAATATCTTCGTGAATTACTACTACATTACTAACCAGATATTCAATATAGAAGCCTAATCGTTCATTTTGGACTGGATGATAAATGCGAAAGTTGCCACCTAATTCATTTGGTATAAAGCGATAAAATGGTTGATCGCGATTTTCTGGATCAAATTCTTCTAAAAATTCGGACTCTTCATTATTTAACGAATCAAAATCAATTGTTTCGCCGACCGGAAAAACTGATACTCGCATATTTTCCAAACTAAAACCATTATAGATGGCTCCGTTTTCAAAATCTATTGTTTCACCATCCCATGTTCCTGGGACTAGTTTATAGTTAATAGTTCTTGATATCGAGTCAGTTTGTCCCTCAACAATAATTAATTCTCTAACTCTCATTCCACCAGCAATTTCAATTCTAGCATCAATTAGATGTTTAAGAATTTTTACTTCTGGAACACATTCATTATTTTGTAAAATATAATCCTCAGGACATAAAATTTCATGTTCTTCGTTATTACATCCTACGAGAATTATTAATGTACTAAAGATAAATATTAATTTAAAGATTTTTCTCATTTTAACACCTACTTAAATCATATCACTCTTTTTTTGACCTGTAAAGCATTCCAAATAAAGATAATTCCAGGAATTATTAAAAGCATTTCAAAAGTTGTGACCGCTTTTAAAAGATAGTCACTCAATGTAAAACCTAGGTTAAAAAGGTTTAAATACATGATATAAAACATTAATGAATAGCTAATCAGGTTAATGCCAATTATTATTTTTATTAACTTAAACATAATATATTATATCCAAAAAAGCTAATAATAAAACAAAAGCACTAATGTGCTTTTAATTGTTTTTTTCAAAAGTTGTTGGCTCTTTAGCAAACTTATTATACGTTAAAGCAGCTCCATAGCCAAGAACATCCCCCATAACTTGTAATAAGCGGTGCATGACCATTGTACTTAATAAAACTCCTTCATTAATCATGGTTCCTAAAAATACTAATAAAACAGCTTCTCTAATACCAATCCCACCTGGTGAAATCGGAACTAAGAAACCAGCAAGCCAAGATAAGGTATATAGTCCCATTACTGTAAAGGCTAAACTAATACTCATTTCAGCTCCCATAATTATTAAAGTTAAGAGAAAGCTAAAAGCCCAAATATTTAAAATAATAAAAATTGAAGCAAAACGTTTAAAAATAATACTGAAACGAAAATTTTTGTTTTTCTTTTTTAAATTATAATAAATCTCTAATAAGCCTTTTCTAAATAAATAAAGCATAATTAAAATTATGGGAATTAAGATTAAAGCAATCACACTAATTTGAGGCATAATATCAAGTTTACGAATGTGATATAAAGGATAATTAAGTGCATAAAGAGCTGCTATGGTAATGGCAACAATAATCCATAAAATTCCTTCAAAGAGGGTTGCTAATGCAACTTGCCCATGGGTTAAGTTTTTGGTTTTAAAAACGATTTGATTACGCCCAATAAAAAACATAACCCCACCCGGAATATATTTATAAAGGTTTGATTTACAATAGATAAGCAAGGTTAAAGTCTTACTTATCGCAATACCAGAAACGTTAGTAATTAAGCTCCTAAAGTTTAAAGCTGATAAGACAATGTTTGTCCCTTCAATTAGAGCAATAATAACTAAACCCATAATTGCCCATTGACTTACAAGAACACTTAAATCAATATCTTCCCACATAAGCATAATTCTTCTGGATAAAAAAATAAAGGCTGCAATCATGAGTAGTGCACCAAGAATTGTTGTCAGTGTTTTTGTATCAAATTTTTTCTTCATATACATTACTCTTTCCTCTTTAATAATAGGTGATATAGCACTCGTCTGTCAAGAAAAAAAGCTTGAGTTTTTAACTTCAAAGCCTTTTATTTGACATTTATTTTTTCGCCTTAAATAAAGTATCCATCGTTCTAATCATTTGAACAGTATATCCCCATTCATTATCGTACCAAGCAACGACTTTCGCAATTGTTGGGTTAGATTTTAAAACCGTTGTACAATTAGCATCAACTAATGCTCCACAGCTATTACCAAGAATATCTGATGAGACAATTGGTTCGTCAGTTATTTTTAAAACACTGTTGGCATTTAATGAGATAATGCTATTAATTTCTTCAGCTGTAACGCCTCGTTTTAAATTAAGTGTTAAATCAATACATGAGCCATTGGCTACTGGAACTCTGAAAGCAGTTCCATCTAGTTTACCTTTTAATTCAGGGATAACTTCACCAATTGCATTAGCTGCTCCAGTTGAAGCTGGAACAATATTCTCAGCCGCACTACGACCTCTTCTAGCATCTTTGGAATGAGCTTCGTCTTGCGTTGATTGATCATTTGTATAAGCATGAATCGTCGTCATAAAACCAGATTCAACACCAATATAATCATTAAGTACTTTTAAAACGGGTGCTAAACAGTTAGTTGTACAAGATGCTGCACTAATGATTAATTCATCACCAGTTAAAATGTTTTCGTTAACTCCATAAACAATCGTTTTCATATCACCTTTACCAGGTGCTGAGATAATTACTTTTTTAGCGCCAACATCAATATGAACCTTTGCTTTTTCTAGGTCAGTAAAAGCTCCGGTACATTCTAACACACAATCAATATCTAACTCTTTCCAGGGATAGTTAAGTGGATTGTCGATGTTATAACATTTAATTAGCTCATCTTCTAATAAAATGCCCTCTTCATTATACGAAACACTATCTTCCGCAAAAGTACGGTGAATTGTATCATATTTTAATAAATAAGCATTTTCTTTTGGGCTACTAAATGAATTAATCGCGACCACCTGATATTCGTCTGATTCAGATAGCGCCCTGAAAGCTAGTCTTCCAATACGTCCAAATCCATTAATTGCTATTTTTTTCATTTTTATATCTTACCTTTCTTCAAAATAACTTCCACCAATAAATTCTCTTAAGATGTTATCATCATTGATATGATCACTCGGAATTGGTAAAAACATTTGCATAAAATTCAATAATCTTCTGGCTTCTTTATAATATTCAGATTCAGGAGGGATGCTATATAACAAAGGTTCTCCATAAACTCTTAAGATACCAATTTCATAGATAAAAGCTGTATTTAAAATAATATCTGCCTCAGTAGTAAACGGGAAAACATATTTTGTTTCTCCTGCTCGTACCTTACCCCACATTTGAAGGGTTAACTCTGGAGGGAAACCTCTTGACCAACTATCTCTAATCATTCTTCTAATTAATCTGATATCAATTGTTGAGATATGATTGTGACGGTCAATACTTAAAGGAGTAAATGGACTAATATATATTTTTAATTTCTGTTCTTTTGGAATTAAATGGGTCAATTCCTCATTTAAGCAGTGTAAACCTTCTATTAGTATTATGTCATCAACAGCTAATTTTATAACTCGTCCTTTATATTCTTTTTCTCCGGTTACAAAATTGAATTTCGGAACCTCAACTTCTTTTCCTTCAAGAATATTTTTTAATTGTGTATTAAATAGTTCAACATCAATGGCATCTAGTCTTTCAAAGTCATACTCACCATTTTCATCTTTTGGTGAATCAACTCTTTCTTTATAGTAATCATCTAATCCTAAATAAATTGGGTTTAGTCCTAAAGTTGAAAGATAAAGAGCTAACTTTTTAGTACTCGTTGTTTTACCACTTGATGATGGTCCACCTAATAAAATTATTTTAGCGCCACTTTCTTGTATCTGTTTAGCAATGTTAAAGAAGCGATTATTCATCATAATATCGTTTTGCTTAATGAAGCTTCTGATTTTAGAATTGGCAATAATATTATTTAAATCATTAACATAAGAGACTCCAATTGCTTTAATCCAACTATCATATTCTCTAAAACTCTCAAGGATTTTTACTTGTGGCTTATATTCTGGAACAACATTCGGAATATCAACAGGATGAGATAATAATAAATTATTTGCTCCTAAGTGAATTAAATTAAATTTATCAGTTTTCCCTGTTGAATCTGGTAAATCCATATAAAAATAATTATAATAACCACCTAGTTCATATAAATTAACTGCTTTTTGATTAACCGTAATTGTATTGCCGGCTTTTTCTAATTCACCATGTTTTTGGTAGTAAAGATAAGCATCTTTCTTTAAAACCATCTTACGTCCATAAGTAATATCTTGACTAATTAAATTACGCATTTCGGTTTTAATTGCATCAATTTGTTCATAAGTTAGCTCTTGATTATTATCAACTTGAACATAAATCCCTTTGTCTAAAGAATGGGAAAAAATCACATCACAATCTAAGACTTTTTTTGTTGCTACGTATAAAATAAACTTTAATCCGGCTTGATAAACCTTCATCTCATATCTGTTCATAAACATTAAAAAATCAACCCTTTTTCTATCTATAACCATCTTATCAAAAAAATCTTCTTTTGTCATATCTTTTAGCATAAAAAAAGAAGCAATGATTACTTCTTTACATCGACTTAGAGTGATATTGATTTGAACCTTGTTGCATCGTTTCTTTAATTTTAGTCAGGCGAGTTAGACGTACTTTTGCAGGCAATAATTGCAAGCGACAAGATAGTTCATAATCTTCTTCATCACGACTAATAAAATATTTGCGTTCAAGACGTCCAATTTCTGAGTATAAAACTTCTAATTTTGTCTCTTCTCTTTTAATCTCACCTATGACTTTAATTAAATCTTCTTCTTCATTATTGAGAGCTAATGGTAAGTTAGTAATTAAATAATCTAACTCTTCTTTTTTAGCAACTAAATCAATTAATTTTGAGTGTGATCTTAAAATTTCCCATTCATCATTAGTTTTTCTAATCTCGGCAATATATTTATCAATTTGATCGGTTACTCTAACATGTTCTTTTTTAGCATCAATTGGGAAATTAATGGCTTCTTCATATTCTAAAGGTAAAATAGCCATTAAATAATTAATATCTTGTTCGAATTTATTTAATTGTCCTTCTAAATCAAAACGATTATATTTATCAGCAACTTTTTTATGTTTAGCAATAACAGTTAAATAACTCTTAGCATTGTTCATTAAATAATTTAGCTCATTATCATATTCTTCTGAAGTTACCTGATTTTGATTAACTCTTAATAAGAGATGATCAAAAGCTTTTAATAGGTAGTCTATTTTATCAACTTCTTTTTCGCAAAAGACTTCAACTTTATTAATGGTTGTTTCTCTTTCAATACGATATGCTTCTTCGACAATTTGATCTGGAATATTATTAATTAAACTATCTAATTCATAGATAATCTCTTTTAGTTCAGCCATTAATTTTTTAATTGGAAAACTCTGAGCTTCTTCATAAAAACTAAGATAAATATTTTTTATTCTATTGATTTCCTGATCAACTTTTTGTTTCCATATATTATATTTATCCTCACTTAATTGACTATTAACTACTTGCTCTGCTATTTCAGTTATTTGTTTTTGAATTTTTTCAATTTTATTTGGTAAATCTTTTAATTCAGATTTAAATCTCCTTATTAGATGTCTTCTAGAATCTCTTTTGCGCCAAATATCATATTTTTCTTTTTTTACTGAATCACCTAAAACAGCATATGCCTCAGCTACTTGTTTAAAGATATCCTCCGCCACTTTATTACCAGGATTAGCATCCGGATGGTATTCTTTCGCTAACTTACGGTAGGCTTTTTT
>Ga0123355_10001867_pt1 | contig 29564 bp, 31 predicted proteins | sample TergutEmb28metaG_3_FD_89872 | JGI IMG/M metagenome (GOLD analysis project Ga0123355, IMG submission 89872) | Embiratermes neotenicus P1 segment gut microbial communities from Petit-Saut dam, French Guiana - Emb289 P1 | ecosystem: Host-associated > Arthropoda: Insects > Digestive system > Gut ... | reverse complement strand
TTGTGAGCCTTGTGGGCGCGTTCTGAGCCTCGTGGGGGCACTGCCTCGCTTCGGGGCGCACACCCTTATTGCCTTGAAAAAAAATGGCAATAAGGGCACGCCACTGGGGTGGCTGGCGCTGATAAAAAAAATAGCACCAACGGGGCTTTATTGCCGCATTGGTGCTTTGTTTTGTTCGGGCGGAGTAACTGCCCGCAGAAAGTGGGGGGGGGAGATAATTTCAGTCAATCAATCGGCCAAACTCACCCATAAGGCTGGACGAATGCTTCCTGCGCCAGTGACACGGCTGCCGTGAAGGTCAACCCGACCACTTTGATCGATATGGGCGACAAAATTGCTGGATCTTCCGGGCGACCGCAACCACCACCAGGATATAAAAGGAATTTCAATGCCGTTTTTTTCCATTTCCGCAGCAATATCTTCAAATCCCCAGCCCTCCAATATCTCGTTTGCACGTTCCAGTATGCCAATATCAAGAATAAAGGCAATGCGATTGCTACCATACTGGTCGTTAAATCCCAAAGTCGCGTCTGGGTAGTCTGGGTAGTCTGGCTCTGCCAATTCGCTGCTACCAAAATAGCGCATCACTTCTTCCAAGCTCAGCAAAAACACGTAATCCTGCGTGTCATTGCCGCCGGGTGTGTCATGCCATTGGTTATTCCTGTTCACCACTGTGGTTTGCACAATGCGATTGCGGTCAGTCTGGCTAAATTTATCAAGAAATGTGCTGTTTAGCCATTGACGAATATCACTGTGCTCCCAAGTGATGTCTTCGAGTTGTTGATGATAAAAACGCATTTCAATGAGATGCTCGGTGATAATCAGTGCATTGCCATCTTGGATGTTCAACACACGCCATAAGTCATCACCAAAATAAACCACATCACCGATAGCCGCAGCATTGATATCTTCCACAACCACAATATCTTGCACATTAACATTATTGTCGTTTTCATTGCTCATCTCAATGTCTTGCGAACGATTACCAGCACATCCCGCCAACAATAGACTCAACATGACCACCGCTAATGCTGCTGTCAGCAACTTGCGCATATAAACTCCTCCGTTGCAGTTTAGTCATTAGCTTACAGGCTAGCTGCAGCTACGCTTTGCCCAACGCGGCGAGATTTTTCATCTGGCACATGCACGTTGAAGGTGCAGGCGGGGTATTCCTCCGCAAGCACTTTTTTCGCACCTGCAAGAATCAGATTGCCGCCCTCACCGCTCATCACACGGCCCAGCAATAGCACATGACGGAAGCCGTAAAAGCCGTGATAATACGGCAGCGTATGCCCCAAATAAACGCCGATAGACTCAAACACCTGCACGGCGCGCGGGTCGCCTGCTGCCAGCAAATCCTGCACCACTTTGAGCTTTTCGCCCGGCGCAGCGCTTTCATCCAGCGCAATGCCGACATGCCCGGCTAGCTTAATCACGCCATCTTGGCTGAAATATTTCACGCCGCAGCCGATGTCACCACTCCACTCGTCTTGCATGGCACTAGGCGCAGCATCCACCGGTGCAAAAGCCAGTTCATTCAACCAGCCGGTGATGTTGCCATCTTCGTCCACAAAGCCGCCGGCCTCGCTGGTGCCCATGGCAATGCCCAGCACCGCTGTGTCGTTTAACTCCATGGAGCCCGCCAGTGCCGTCACATCGCCGTCGTTAACCACATTCAGCGGCAGGTCTGCACCGATTTCCGCAGCCGCGCGCTGATAAATATTCTTCACCTGCGCGTCAAATTTATCCTGCGGCACTTTGAGGAACAATGATGCAACCATCGTGCGGTTATCAATGTAAATGCCTGCCGAGCTCACGCCAATGGCATCCACGCGCGGCATTTTGCTGGCGGCGGTCTTCATTGCACTAACGATGCCGTCAAAGTGATATTGCGGATCGGGATTGATTTTGGGGTGCCACACCACTTCTTCGCTATACACCGCTTCACCGTCAACCACAGCACTCACCTTGCGGTCGCTGCCACCTGCGTCAAAGCCAATGCGGCAGCCGCTGAGGTTGCCGCCCACGGGCTTAGATTTCTCGCGCACCGCAGGTTTTTCTGTCAAGGGCAAGGCCTTTACAGCGAACGGTTGTTCATACACCCGCGTCATAAATGCTGCATCAAATGCACGTGTGCCGCCTTCGGCATAAGTTGCTTTGATGTGCGCGGCGATGTCGTCATCACCACAAATGGTGACGCAAAAACCGCCCTTTGCCCACAGCAAAAACTTCACTGTACGGTCAACGTAATACTTGTCTGCCTCGTGGTTTGTGCCAGTGATTTTCGTGTCATACACCGCGGTGAGACCATCGTTGCGCTGCACAGCAATGGCGATTGGCTTGCTAGCCTGCTTGAGAAATTCACGCGCAAACACCGCCATAGGGATGTAGCCCGGGTCGAGCGCGGGCGTGTTTTGCAGGGGGATGTCAATACCTAAAAAGTTCATAATGATTCCTTTCTTTTGCCACTTTTTTCAAAAAAATGGCGCAAAAAACTTTTGACCGCTTCGCGGAAATCAACTGAGTTTTGTAATGCGTGCTTGCACATCAATTGCAAATTTTTCAATATATGCCTGAATGAAAGCCGTAGGCTCGGCGTCGCTGTTCACCAGCGCGGTGATATCCATGCCATAGCTCATGCTGTCGCTGTCGTCCACATCATGGCTGGCGAAAAACGTTGCGTTGGCCAGGCGGCGGCCAATCGTCGCCAAGTCATAACGCTTGCCGCCCGCAATTTGGCTGTCATAAACACCCAACAAAGCTGCTGCCACGTTGGGATGTTCGCCGGTGTTTTGCGCCACTTTGTCTTCGTCGTTTAACCAATCTAGGCTACGCCATACTTCCATGCTAATCACCCGCTTGGGGCGAAGTTCTGCGGGAATGCTGCGCAGTGCGCGAATTACCTGCAATGTCACGGCCACGTGGGTGTCGTGTTTGTCCGCCAGATTGTGTGTGTAAAGGGTATCAGCTTTACAGGCCAAAATGATGTCGCGCAGTTCGCGTACCAAGTCAGGGCTATCGGCAGCTTTCACGCCACCACTAGGCCATGCTAGCTGCAGCTGCGCGGCATATTTACCCACATCTGCGGCTTGGTTTTGCTCAATGGCACGAATGACTTTCATGTCATTGTCGGTGTAGTCAGCGTAAATACCACTGCGGGGCGCGCCGCCGCCATCAGTCACGGTTACACCGGTGAAATGCTTGTCCGCCTTGCCGTAACAGTTGACAATCGGCGCATAGGCCATGATTTCGATGTCGTCTTGGTGGGCGGCAATGCACAGGTCGGTGGTGCGAGCGAGGTCATTTTTGCCATCGGGAAAATGGATTTGCGCGGTTGGGTTATGAAAATGCATTTGGGCTCCTCCTGTGAATATCATACCCTACTATGATACCACAGACGTAACCCAAATGCAAGTGAAATTTCTATGAAATTTATTAGTGCGCAAACGATATTCAGCCCTGCAAAAACTCAAGCTATCGGCTGTTGCCGCAAAGCGCCTGCTCGCCGCTAGGCGCCCTCCAGCACCACCGGCACAATCAATGGGCTGCGGCGCGTGCGCTGATACATCAGCCCCGAAATATCCTCGCGTAGTTTACCCTTGAGCGCGTTGGTGTCGCGCTTGCTGCGGGCAGGGAAATTCTCTACCACAGCAATGGCGTGCTGACGTGCTTCTTCCAACAAGTCACCGGATTCCTTGACATATACAAACCCCTTGCTTTGAATATCCGGTCCAGCAAGCAGCTGCCCGGTGTGGGTATCCACGCACACGGTCACAATCACCATGCCTTCTTGCGCCAAGTGCTTGCGGTCACGAATCACCGCGCTGCCCACATCGCCCACGCCGTAGCCATCAACGTACACACTGCCGGCAGGCACAGGTTCGCCCACTTTCATCGCGCGGTTAGTCAATTCCAGCATAATACCATTGTCGGCAATCATGATATTGTTCGGGTCAATGCCCATGGAAAGCGCGAGTTGCGCGTGTTTCATCAGGTGTTTTTGCTCGCCGTGCACGGGAATGAAATAGCGCGGCTTGGTCAGCCCCATAAGGATTTTTAGTTCTTCTGCACAGGCGTGCCCGCTCACGTGCACGTCGTACATTTTCTCATATACCACATCTGCACCGAGTTTCAGCAGCTCATTCACCACCCTGCCCACGGTTTTTTCATTGCCGGGAATGGGCGTGGCGGAGATAATCACACAGTCGCGCGGGGAAATTTCCACGCGGCGATGGTCACTGAAGGCCATGCGGGTGAGCGCGCTCATTGGCTCGCCTTGGCTGCCGGTGGTGATAATCACCAGCTGCTCAGGTGTAAAACGGTTGAGCCATTCAAGCGGAATGAGAATGCCCTCGGGTGCACGCAGATAGCCCAGTTCAAGGGCAATATTGACGAAATTCTCCATGCTACGGCCCATTAGGGCTACCTTGCGGCCACTGCTCACGGCTGCGTCGATAATCTGCTGCACGCGATGCACGTTGGAACTAAACGTCGCTACAATCAGCCGCTTGTTGGCTGCTTTGCGGAACAATGCCTCGAAGCTTTCACCCACTTTGCGTTCGCTCATGGTGAAACCCGCACGCTCTGCATTGGTTGAGTCACTCAGCAGCGCGAGCACACCTTTTTTGCCATAGTGCGCAAAACGAGCTAGGTCGATCATGTCGCCGTCAATGGGCGTGGTGTCAATTTTGAAGTCGCCGGTTTGAATCACCGTGCCCGCGCCGCATGTAATCGCGAAAGCCACAGCATCGGGGATGGAATGATTGACGTGAATAGGCTCAATGGTGAACCCGCCAATCTGGAATGTATCACGCGCGCGTACTTCGTTGAGCTTCACACGGTCGAGCATTTTGTGTTCTTTCAGCTTGCCACGAATGAGCCCCAATGTGAGCTTGGTGGCATACACCGGCGCGTTGATGCGCTTGAGTAGATAGGCTAGCCCACCGATATGATCTTCGTGCCCATGGGTGATGATAATACCCTTGAGGGTTTCGTAGTTTTGCTCCAGCCATGAAAAATCAGGGATAATCAGGTCAATGCCGGGTGCGTCTGCATCGGGGAAAGCCAAGCCGCAGTCCACCGCAATGCGCTCGCCTTTGTATTCATACACCGTGAGGTTTTTGCCCACTTCATTCAAGCCGCCCAAAAAGGCAACTTTTAGTGCATCTTGCTTGGCACGTTTTTGTGCTTTGGGTTGTTGCGCACCTTTTTTGCTGCGAATGACCGATGTGTTTGCCCCTTGGGCAGATTTTTGTTGTTGGGTAGACTTCGTCTGCCCAGGCTGCTTTTGGGCCTGCGGTTTGTTTTGTTTTTCGTTTTGTTGCAAGAAAAAATTCTCCCTTTACCCGCGCCGTGCATTCCCCTGAGATGGGAGCACGTGCGGGCATCTTCTATCTTATTTTGATTTTTATATCACATAGCAGCAAGACAAGCCGCTATCATATACAACACAGATATATTAAGTATACACGAAATTTTGCCATTTGTCAAGAATTTTCTTGCAACGCACGAAAAAGCATGATATAATGTAGGCTAAGAGCAAAATTGAGGAGTTTCAATATGGCCTATAAAAATTTGATTGATCTGCACGTGCACACCGATAATTCCTATGATGGTCACCACTCCGCTGTGTTCCTGTGCGAAAGTGCTGCAGAACTTGGCCTGCGTGCCGTTGCCTTCACCGACCACGTGGAGATGGATTTTTATCGCGACAACAAATTCGACATTTCCGCTCGCCAAGCCTACTTTGAAACGGTGAAAGCCCGCAGTGCGTTCACCGGCAAACTCATTGTTTGCGCAGGCATTGAACTGGGCCAGCCAACTTATAACCTGCCCGACAGCGAACAGCTCGTACAATTATATTCTTATGACATTATCCTCGCTTCTATTCACAACTTACGCATGAAAAATGACTTTTGGCTTCTCCCGCGGGACAAACCCATGCCCACGGAAGAAATTCACAAGCAGTTGCGGGGCTATTTTAAGGAAATGTTGCAATTGGTGCAGTGGGGCAAGTTTGACGTGATGACCCACATGACCTATCCCCTGCGCTACATGATGACCGAGCGCGGGCTGGGCATGGTAGACCTGACTCCATACAAGGAAATCATGGATGCCATTCTCGAAACCGCTGCGCAAAAAAACATTGCCTTGGAAATCAACACCGCCAGCCTGCGCACGAGCTATGGCAAAATTGTGCCCGACGAAAGCATTGTGCAGCGCTTCAAGCAGCTTGGCGGCAAGCGAATCACCGTGGGCAGCGACGCGCACTATGCCCACCACCTGGGCAAAGACGTGGACAGCGGCATGGATATGGCCCTGCGCTGCGGCTTCACGCATGTGACGCTGTTTCAGCAGCGCGAGGCGCTTGAGATTGCAATTGAGTGACACACGGCGCGAAGTGTTACTTTTTTGCAAAAAAAGCAACCAAAAAACCTAGCCGCTTCGCGAATGATTTTTATAGGCTGTGCAGATGTTGCCAAGGCCTCCCCCTTGGGGGAGGAAAGCGCGTCGCCAGACGTGCAGGTGGGGGTTCGTAACCTAGCCGCTTTGCGGCGGAAATTAAAGGAGCACAATGCGTATTTCATCAAGCTTGCCCGCCAGCCAATGCGAAAGCATCTGCCTGAGCGTTTTGCGCGAACTGCCCAGCTGGTTTGGCAACGAAGCACCTGTGTTAGATTATGCCAAACAGTGCCGCACGTTGCCGTTTTGGGCGGCTTTTGATGGCGAACAGGCTGTAGGGTTTATTGCACTGAAACCGCCAACGCATTCACCAGCGAAGTCTGCGTGATGGGTGTGCTGCCTGCATATCACCGCCGTGGCATTGGCAGGCTATTGCTCACTGAATGTGAAGAATATGCCCGAGACAGCGGCATGCGTTATCTCAGCGTAAAGACACTTACTAACGCCCACCCCAGCAAAAGCTACGCCAAAACCCGCGCGTTTTATGAAGCCGCAAGCTTTGTGTCTCTAGAGATTTTCCCGCTGCACTGGGATGCCGACAACCCCTGTTTGGTGATGGTGAAAAGTTTATGAAACATGCCTACAAAGCGTTCGCAAAAATCAACCTGTTGCTTGATGTAACGGGTCGCTTGCTCAATGGCTACCACACGGTGGCGATGATCATGCAGTCCATCAGCCTGCATGATACAATTACCGTGGGGCAAACTGGCAAGTCGGGCATCACCATCACCTGTGAAGCACCAAATATCCCCACGGACGAGCGTAACATCGTGCACAAAGCCTGTAAAGCTTTCGGCCTTGACAGCGGTTTGCACATTGAAATACAGAAGAAGATCCCCAGCCAGGCGGGTTTGGCGGGTGGCAGCGCCGATGCAGCGGCTGTGCTCACTGCCCTGCGTGATATGTACGCGCCCGAAATGCCCATGGAAAAACTTTGCGAAATTGGCTTGCAGGTTGGTGCTGATGTGCCGTTTTGCTTGATTGGCGGCTGTTGTTACGCCGAAGGGCTGGGCGAGCAGCTCAGTCCCCTGCCCTGCCTGCCGAGCGACTACCAAATTGCGCTGGTGAAACCCGCGTTTGGGGTATCAACCGCGCAAGCCTATGCTGCACTGGATAGCATAAATATCGCTCATCCCAATACCCCGCAAGCCCTTGCACATGCCCGCTCGGGTGAATGGGAAAGCCTATTCCCCCTATGCGCCAACGTGTTTGAGCAGGTGGTGGATATCCCCGGGCTGGTGCAAGCAAAAACACAAGCCTCACGCAATGGCGCAAAGCTTGTGCAAATGACAGGCAGTGGATCAGTAGTTTTTTGTGTGTTGCCTGTAGGGGCGGATGCAAATCCGCCCGGGAGCTTTATGAACTTGGGCGAATTTCTTGGTGAGTTTGCGCCGGTACCTCATGGTATAACTCGTGTGTAGGGGCGGCTAATAGCCGCCCCTGAATTTTTATGGTGAAATAAAGAGGAGCGGGCGGGTCACCTAAAATCTGCTGCCATACGCTTGGCAAGCCCTAAAGTCCGCGCTTTCCAGGCACTTGGTGCCAAATGCGCTCCAGCTGTGTGGGCGATATACCGCGCTATCCGCCACGTTGTGCATGCTCACAGGAATGCGCAGCATCGCCGCAAGGGTGATTAAATCCGCGCCAATGTGACCGTAGCTGAAGCTGCCATGGTTGGCGCCCCAGTTGGCCATCACGCTGTAGACATCAGCAAAAGCTGCGCCGCCCGCTTGCCCCACAATTGGCGCAAACCAGGTGGTTGGCCATGTGCTGTCGGTGCGCTCATCAAGCGCTTTGTGCACGTTGTCTGGCAGAGTGACGGTATAGCCCTCTGCGATTTGCAGGGTTGGTCCCACACCCTCAGTGATATTAAAACGCATGAGAGTGACAGGCATTTCGGCAATGGTTTTGAAGTGTGATGAATAGCCGCCGCCACGGAAATAGCCCTTGTTCGCTGGGCACCAATCCGTCGCTTTGAGCATCGCACTGATGTCTTGTTGGGTCACTTCCCACCAGGGCTTAATTTTATTTTCGGCTGCGCCAGTAGCATCAAGTGCTGCTGCCCCTGAATTGATCAAGTGAATAATCCCGCCTGCGGCTTGGCCTTGCAGATCATGACCCGTTACGCGCTTAACAGCATCAGGCGACCAATAAGTGCGCACATCTGCAAAGATGCTCGCCGTGCCGGTGAGCAAGTTGCCTGCCAGCATGCTCAAGCCGTTGAGGCCATCGTTTTCGGTGGCAAACATCAACGGGCGGCGCGGGCCATCCCAGTCAAAGCTGCTGTTGAGAATCGCTTCGGTGAAGTCCGCATTGGGCATGAAATCCGTCCACTGGCGTTGGCCTTGGAAGCCACCCAGTATCGCGTTGCGACCAAGGGCTTCTTCGTGCCAGCCGTCAGTCAGCGCGCCGTTTTGCTTGGCTGCCTCGGCAGACGGACGCACCTCTTTGAGCTTGGGATTGCCCAGCAGAATGTCGCGGCAAATCAGCGTCATCTTCGTGCAGAATTCCCACTCGAAGTCTTTGCGTTCACGCGACGAAGGCTCAGCGTTTTTGTCCAGACCTTCGGGGCAGTTGGCCTTCACCCAAGCTAACGCCCGCTCGTATTCTTCTTTGTCGTAAATCTCAAGATCAACACGGCGGCGCACTTCGCTCATGTCCACGAATTCTGCGCGAATGCCAAAATAGTGCTCCATCACGCTCATGTCGGTGTAGCTGCCCATGATGCCCATGCTCACGCCGCCAATGCCCACATAGCTCTTGCCTTTCATTTGGCCAAGTGCCACGGCACAGCGGGCAAAGCGCAGGATTTTCTCCTGCACATCAGCGGGAACATTGCTGTCGCCAGCATCTTGCACATCGCGGCCATAGATGCTAAACGCGGGCAGGCCTTTTTGTGCGTGTGCGGCCATCACTGCTGCGAGGTACACCGCACCTGGTCTTTCGGTTCCGTTGAAGCCCCAAACCGCTTTGAGGGTCATGGGGTCGCAGTCCATGGTTTCGCTGCCGTAACACCAGCAGGGGGTGACGCTGAGCGTGGCGCAGACGTGTTGGGTGGCGAAGAAGTCAGCGCATTGGCCAGCTTCGGCTGCACCGCCGATGGTGCAGGGAGAGATGACGCATTTTGCGGGTGTGCCGTCGGCGTAGCGCACGTGCGCCTCGATGAGTGCCTTTGCGGCTTGGGCTTGTTTCATGGTTTGGGCTTCGAGGCTTTCGCGCACGCCGCCCCAGCGGCCGTCGATGACGGGGCGGATGCCAATGGTTGGGTGGGTCATGGTTGTTCTCCTTTATTCTCGCTTTCGCGTAGTTTTTTTGCGGTTTCTTCGTCTTCTTTTGCAAGGCGTTCGTATTCTGCTTTTTCTTCAGGATCGGTCGTAAAGTTAGCAAATTTCCTATAATTTATAGCGCGTGTGTCATAATTTTCTGCATGATTTGGGTTCAACTTAATTGCCTCATTACAATTTGCAAGAGGATCACTCATCATATCGAGAATTATGGTACGATTATTAATAAAAGCTTCTTTCTCGGGTTCCATTAAGACTGCTTTATTAAAACTATTAAGTGCTGCTAAATATCGTCCCTTTTCTTGCAAAACAAGACCTTTTAAATTAAAATAGTCGGCGTTGTTTTTGTTTAATTTCATCGCACTGTTGACATATTTAAGGCTGTCGCTATATTTTCTCAAAAACCAACTGGCTATGCTCGCGTTATAATACGCTAATGCAAGATTTTGACTTTCGTCTTTCACTCTATAAGCTCCTAGTGCTGATTGATAGTATTGTAAAGCTCCATCATAATTCTCGTTTTTGAATTCAATGTTACCTTGGATGATGGCACTAAATCCTATGCGATTTCCCTTTTCAGGTGATTTAGGTATACCGGCTGCCCTATGCCTGTCACTAACGAGTTCTTTTAGTTTCTGGGTGGTTATTCTTTCTTTTTCTTTTAGAGCCTTCATTTCTTCTGTATCTGGGTCTTTCATTCCTTTTACTTCTTTGTCTATTTCGCCGACTTGTTTCGCTAATTTGTCCAATGCATTTTTGGTTTGCTGCATCAAATCGTTATGTTCAGAAAGCAAGGCGTCTATTTTACCTTCTGTTGTTTCCAGTTGCGTTTCTGCTATGTTCAGCTTTTCCTGCAGGTTTTTATGATTTTGTATCGCATCATCCAACTCTTTCGTCCGTTCTTTCTGCATCACCATTGGCACAACAATACCGAACATGGCGATTGCTGCGGCAAAAATCACCAGCATGGTGTTCAGCTCGCTTTGGTAGGCGGCGTATTCTGCACGAACCAGCGCACGCAGCTCACTTTCAAACTCTTGCGAGTCGTAATGAACCTCAATGGTCGTGAATTCGCGGCGAGAATCTTGCAGCGCACGGAAGCTAAACAAAACCAGCGCGAACGCAACAAGTGTCAGCAACGCGGCAACGATAACAATGATTTTCCTGCTTTTCATGCGACCTCCTTTTGTGCTGCGAGGCGTGATACGCCCCGCCTAAAACGTGTGTGCCGCGGGGTGCGCGTGATACGCGCACGTGCATGTGTTAAGCTCGCGCGAATATCATTCGCGCCCAACCTCTCATGCCTTTTAGGCGGCGAGTATCACTCGCCGCAAGATGATAACTTAAACACCCTTACGCTCCTTGTGCCAATGCTCGCAGCAAAGGCGTTTCGATTCACTGGTGCCCACTCGCTGGCGTCATCAAGCACATCGCGCGCCAGCAACGCATCGCCCGCTCGCAGACCCAAGCGGTCATCTTGTGCCAAATAGTCGTTCAAATTCAGCGTGATATCATCCATCGCCTCATCTGATTTATTAAACAAGCACAGCGCAACGCTGCCGTCCGCCAAAGGCTTGAGGAGCAGATCCAAGCCCGACTGCACGGTGTAGCGCGAGGCCTGCAATTGCAGCGCATCTTGATTGATGGCAATGAGTGCGGGATTCGTCACTAGTTTCACCGTTTCGGCTGAGATTTTTCTTGCATCAAAGCCCAGAACAAGGGGGGCACTCATCATGCACCAAAGCGCAAAATGGCTGAGATTTTCATCGTGCGAAAAATCGCCGATGCCAACTTCCAGCATGTCCGGGTCGTTGTATGCCCCCGGCTGCTGGTGCCGCCACAGGTCAGCCGCCGCTTCGTAGTTGCGCAGCACGCTTGCCCAGTTTGCCGAAATATCACCACAAACCCGCCACGAGCCGCCGAAATCCCCAGCCCAAAGCCATGGTTGCGTGCGCCCATGCTCGCAGATGGAAAAGCAGATTGGTCGCTCGAGCGTAGCGGCCTGCTGCAACGCTTGTCCCATTTTGGTGTAGCGCAAAATCGTGTCGTCCTGCTGCCCGCGTATCGGGTTGGTGAGTAGCAGCGTGTTTTCGCCTTGCTTCAGTGTAACATTCGCCGTCACACGTGCTGGCGAAAACCAGCCGCTCGTTGGCGGAAACCACACTTGTGTGGCTTCGTCGTTTGCCACGGCCAGCACAAATTTGCGATGCGGGGAATATCTTTTTTCATAGCCCAACGCCAGCTGATATTGCCCGCCTTTGGGCACATTGACGGTAAAACGCGCCGCCGCCCGCGGGCAATCTAAACCTGTGATTGCATCGCCTTGCAACACCGCTGGTGAGGTGAGCTGCGCATCTTTGGCGTCCATGCGCATTTCCGCCGCAGTGCCATCAAACGGCATTAAGCCAATATACAGAATCGGCGGCGTGGTGTCGGCGAAGTTTTGTTGCTCAAAGTGCGGGTCTGTGGGTAGGTCCACCACATGGCAGTAGTCATATTTCAGATACTCCACGCCCCAACGCGCAAATGTCTGCGCGTCCGTGTCTTCATAGCCATAGCTGCCGGGCATATCCTCACAGGTATACGCTCCACATGAGCTGTATAGCCCAACTTTAAAGCCCATGTCGTTGAGCTTTTTCACTAGGCCTTCCCGGTTGGGAAAGCGTCCAATGTCAAAGCCCAGCTGCCCAGTTGCATCCCGCTGGCTTGCCTGCCAGCAGTCGTCCAGGTTGATATAACGATAGCCCGCCGCGAGCAATCCTGCATCCTTCATGCTGCGCGCAACGGCTATGATTAAATCTTCGCTAATGTGTTGATGAAACTGATTCCACGTAGACCAGCCCATCATGGGGGGAAGTTTGTGTTGCATAATCGCTCCTCTTATTCATCCTTGCCCCAAACAGGGCCTGCATTAAACGTGTCCGTATACAAAATCTTGCCGTCAAGCACGTTCATCAAGTGCTTGCCATACTCACTGTTGCCGTATTTCTCTGCCGACACGCGCAGCTTTTCTTCGCTGATCCATCCGGTTTTATACGCAATTTCCTCGGGTGCCGAGATTTTGATGCCTTGCAGTGTTTCAATGGTGCGCACAAAGCTCGACGCACGCGAGAGGTTTGCAATAGTGCCAGTGTCTAGCCAGGCATAGCCACGGCCCATCACACGCACTTGCAAATCGCCGTTGCGCAAATATTTGCGGTTGATGTCAGTGATTTCCAGCTCGCCGCGCTTGCTTGGCTTGAGCTTTTTCGCAAACTCTACCACACGATTATCATAAAAATATAGACCTGTAACGGCATAATTCGACTTTGGCTTGGCAGGCTTTTCTTCAATCGAAAGCACCTTGTTGTCCTTGCCAAACTCCACCACGCCGAACTGCGCGGCGTTCTCCACGCTGTAGCCAAAAATGGTGGCACCGTGTTCCTTTTTGGCGGCATCACGCAGCAGTTTGCCCAGTCCGCCGCCATAGAAAATATTGTCGCCCAGCACCATGGCCACGCTGTCGTCGCCAATGAATTGCTCGCCGATGATGAACGCCTGCGCCAAGCCATCGGGGCTGGGCTGCACGGCATAGCTCAACTGCACGCCGAATTGTCCACCGTCGCCGAGCAGCTGCTCGAACTTCGGCGTGTCTTCGGGCGTGGAGATAATCAAAATCTCGCGAATGCCCGCCAGCATCAGCGTGCTCAGCGGGTAGTATATCATGGGTTTGTCATACACGGGCAGCAGCTGCTTGGATGTGACCATGGTGAGCGGATAAAGCCGTGTGCCGCTGCCACCTGCGAGGATGATACCTTTCATGTGCGTTACTCCTTTATGCATCTTTTTTGAAAAAAAGGTGCCCAAAAAACTTTAGTCGCTTCGCGATGGGCTTATTTGGCTGGATCATATCTCATTAAAAAATGAGTGTCCGTTTCTTCGTAAGACATAAAGCCGAAGCGCTGATACAAATATTGAGCGGGATTGGACTTAAACACTTTAAGAAAAATCGGCTTGTTGTTTTGGTTCGCTAGGGCGGTGATATGGTGCAAATAAAAAGAACCAATGCCCATGTTCTGCGCCTTTTCTATCATTTGAATCGTGATACCCGAAATTTCAGCTTCCAGATCATCAAAAGAAAAAAATCCGACAACTTCGCCATGCAATAAAATTTTCGAAAAATTTGACTTGCCACTGAGCTTATTAAACACGTTCGTGTTCATTTCAATCTGAACATCATCAACCCAGCCGCCATAATATTCGTCAACATATTTTGTATAACAAATTTTCTTTATCGTCAAATAATCAGATAAGTCCGATTCGCTTACTTCAGACAGCGAAAACCCTTTGTCTTTTAATTTTTGTGGGATTATCATAATTGCTTGCTCCCGTTCTATTGCGGCATGCTCTTGGTGCAGATATGCCAGTTCACGCCAAAGCGATCGGTGACGTGGCCGCAAAGATCCGCCCAGAATTGCTGCGCAAGCGGCTCTGTCACCGTGCCGCCATCGGCCAGTGTATTGAATATGTCAGTGACTTGCTCGGTGGTATCCAAAAACACGGTGAAGGTGTGGTTTTCGCTGGCGGGTGCTTGCTCGCAGCCGTCGCTGAGCGCCACGGTGCAGCCGAAAATCTCGACTTCCGAATGCCCGACGAAGTTCGACGCGACATCTTCTACATAATGCACCGCCTTGACGTTTGCGCCCACGGCGTCTTTGTAAAACGCGATGACCTCATCGCAGTTGCCTGCAAAGTGGATGGTTGGAATAAGCATGATATTTCTCCTTTATTTATTATGGTTTTATTGCACGGATGGCAGAACGCTTTGGTGCCCCCGCTATGCTTCACATGGAAATAATTATACCATGAAGTGCTAAATCTGTCAACGCCCACATATGATGAGAAAAACAAACCATTTCATCTATGGAGGGGTCGCCTGTGAAAGGAATCGTTGAGGAACGCTGCGTGGAACTGGGTAGCTACATTGTAGAAAACCAGGCCACCGTGCGTGCCGCCGCCGCCAAATTCGGCATATCCAAATCCACCGTACATATGGACGTTAGCGAACGTCTGCGCAGCATCCAGCCGCAGCTTTATTCCCAGGTGCGGCAAGTCCTTGATATCAACAAAAGCCAACGACACATCCGTGGCGGGCTTGCCACGCGCGAAAAGTACCGCATGGAAGAGGAATAGCGGACAGTGTCCGCAGACAATTCGCGCTCTCACGTTGTGGGAGCGTGAATTTTTTGTGCCCGCGAGGAAGTTCGTTAAAAATCAAACTGTAAGGCGGATGAAAATCCGTCCGAGCCAAAATGTTGGCTTTAGTGGTCGTCGCGGGCGGCATAATTGCCGCCCCTACATGTCCTCTTCCGCCCATCTCCCATGCTGATAGCGCAATGGCATCAATGTGGCATGCGGAATTCTCGCTTGCGGCGTTTTGTTGGAGAACGCCTCACCACGAATGAGCGAATGAATCGCATGAATGACCCCACCGTGCGTAACCAGAGCAACATTTTGCGCTTCTTTTAAAATTTCATCCGAAAAAACCTCCCATGCGCTTTTGATGCGTTCATAAAAAAGCAAAGGACTTTCGCCGCCAGGATAAGCTTCATCCCACTCCAGAGTGTTCCAAAAAACGCCAGGGTATTTTTCTAGCGCCAGTTCATTCGGCATGCCCGCGAGTATGCCATTATTTGTTTCACGAAACTGCGGAAGCTTTGTGACAGACAACCCTAATGCATGAGCAATAGGATTAGCCGTTTCGGTGGCACGCGGAAGATCGCTGGAGAATATTTTTGTTATACCCAGTTCGCATCGTTTGGCGAAGATATCATTCGCCAACTCTTTTGCTTGCTGTTTACCTTCGGCTGTTAAGCCCTGTTTGCTCCAACCACCTCGCACAGTGGAGTCATCCGTTGCGTGCCGAATTAAATAGCATGTCATCATATTCACTAGTCTTCTTTTGCGTGCGGATTTCTAGGACATAGCAAGCCGCCCTCCCTCGCCATGGGAGGGCGGTAGTTCATATGAAATTATTGTTGTGTTGCAAAATTAGATGCGGGAGAAACACGCCTGACTGCTATCCAACGCCCGGTCGCCTGTGCATTAGTTGCAGTGCCGCCAGTGCGGTTTGTAACTGCGCTAACGCGCACCCAAACGTGATTATTAAACGTCACGCGTTGGTCAACTCTCACCGTTGTGTTGCGATTGAGCGTACCCACGCTGGAAAATGATGTGTTGGGGCCATTGCGCACTTGCAAGGCGGAGGATAATTGCCAGACTTGATTAACCGATTGCACTTGTGTTGCAAAATTAGCAGCGTTCGGCGAAACGCGTCTTATCGCAATCCAACGTCCAACCGCTTGTGCATTGGTTGCTGTTCCGCCAGCGCGGCTGTTCACGGCGCTAATGCGCACCCAAACATGGTTGTTTTGGGTCACTCTTCTGTCCACCCTCACCACTGTGCCGCTGTTGAGCGTGCCTACACTGCCAAAGGTTGTGTTGGAGCCATTGCGCACTTGCAGGTTAGCGGTTAATACCCACGTTTCGTTAATCGTTTGAACCTGATTCTGATTTTGAACTTGCGTGGCAAAGTTCGTTGCGTTGGGTGAATTTCGTCTTACCGCAACCCAGCGTCCCGCTGCTTGCGCGTTGGTTGCCGTTCCGCCAGTGCGCGTAGTCACTGCGCTAATGCGCACCCAAACATGATTGTTTTGGGTTACCCTTCTATCTACCCTCACCACTGTGCCACTGTTGAGTGTGCCCACGCTGGAAGCGGTTGTGTTTGCGCCATTGCGCACTTGCAGATTGGTGGTTAGCCGCCAAGTTTCGTTGACTGTTTGTGCCGACGCCGCAATGGAGAACGCGCCCGCCGCAAGCACCACAGCAAGGATAACTGCCAACATTCGTTTTGCCATGTGAAAGCCCCCTCTTTTCTAAAATGGTACGTCTATTATACATGCAGACAAGCCTGCTGTCAAGCATTTTGATCAGAAACGCAGCGCCAAACGGCGACTTTTATGCGTTCGCGCTTTCCTCTTGCACAGCACGCTGGACCGCCAGCTCTGTGCGGATTTCCTCTTCATCGCACTTGCTGAATGGATACCAAAACTGCATGGTGAGGAAATTGAGCAGAAATGCAATGGCCGGCACCAATGTGGCCACGGTATACAACCGCCCTGGCACATGCACAGGCTGCACGGTTGCACCCTCAACATAACCAATTGCCCCCAGCAAATAGGACGAACCCGCACCCGCTAACGTGTGGCCAATCTTGCGCGTGGCGAAAAACAGCGCATAACACGTGCCTTCTTCGCGCTTTTTGCTCATGAGTTCTTGTTTGTCCAGCACATCGGTCAGCAGGGCCCAAATTTGCATATTCAAAAATGTTTGCCCAATGCCGCCGATAAAACTCAAGCCAATGAACACAAAGGGATTGTTGGTGCGCATGCCCAGCAGCAAGAAATTAGCTGCTGCACTCAGCGCCAGCCCACACGCGCACAACTGCTTTTTGCCCATGCGGCGCACCAGCTTGGGCAGCACCGGCAACAGCAACACTGCAGGTGCATTCACTGCCACGGCCACCAATGCAAGCAACGCAGGCTGATTAAAATAATGCAAAAACAAAAAATTATTCACTGCCATGGAAAACAACATGCTGCCCATGGTCAGCAGAGAAGCCACACAGATAGCCAAAAATGAGCGATTCTTAGCCAGCACACGAATGGTGTGGCGAATATCATGCGTTTGAGGCTGAGATGGCGCCTGCACACGCTCACGCGTCATTTTAAAAGCGGCGTTGTGCACCACGATACTGACGAGTGAAAAAACGACCACTGCAATGAAAAAGCTGCGATAGTTGAACACCTGCACCGCGTTATCGTTATACATCACCGTGGAGAACACCAGCAACGGCAAAATCGCCTGAGAAGGTAAGCCGCCCAGCCCAGCACCCAAGCTGCGAAACGTGGAAAGCGCCGAGCGTTCCTCACCGTCGGTGGTAATGACCGATGCCATGGCGCCCATGGGAATATTGATGGCGGTGAACACGATGTCATAAATGATTTGTGTGATGTAAGCATAGATAAGAGTTTGCGTGGGCGAAAGCCCCGGAACTTGCGCAAACAGCAACACTGCCATCACCGCAAAAGGCAGTGAAAAATTACGCAGGCAAGGACGATATTTGCCATATTTCCCAGGCGGCCGACGGTCAAAAAACGCACCCAAAATAGGGTCATTGATGCCGCTGAATAGGCGAATGATCAGCAGCAAGGTGCCCACGCGCTGAAAGGGAATTTTTAACACGTCCACATAAAACATTTGCATGAATGTGCCGATCATGCTGGTGAACAGGCTGCCGCCGGTGTCGGCGAGGGCATAGCCAATTTTTTCACTAAACGCAACGCGGTCATGAGTTTGCTCCATGTCACTGCCTCCTCAAATTCATTGGGACAATCTTCTATACCCCATTCTACACTGTTTTCGCGCTGCCGTCAAGAAAAAAATGACCGCCCAAGCACTATTTGCGCGAATATATAATATAGTAATAGGGAACTTACAACGGGAAAGGAAGATATCTATGGACAATTTGACCATTGAGCAATACAAACAAGAAATGCTGCGGCAAGCCAGCCGGGCACGCATATTCGATCCGCCGGCAGCCGTGCCGGTGGAGAAAATAATCATCAGAGAAGCAGAAACGAAAGAACCTGACTTGCCGCCCATGGTACATATGCCGGTCAACGCAACCATGGAGGATACTTACAAACAACCTGACCCTTTTTTCGATACGACCATCGAAGCCGAAGACATCGTCCCGCTTGCCGAACAAGACAGCGTCGACGACAATCTCTTCTTCACCCCCGAGCCCGAGCCTCAAACCGAGCCTGTGCTCGAATACCAGCCCGAACCCATGCTCCAATCGCAAACCGAAACATTTCTGGAGGCACCCACTCCACTGTCTCAAGCAGCGCCAAGCGCAGGCGTTATCAGTGATGAAGAGTGGTTTGGCACGCCCGCCGCACAACCCACCGTCGCCTATCCTATCGAACCCGAAGAGCTTTTCTCTTTGCCCGAAGAAAATGAAATGCTCGACCAATCCGAGCATTTCCCGCCCGCTCCCTGCTATTCAGAAGATGACCCAACTTATGAACCATCTGAATCCACCACCGAATATTACGAGATGCCTTCACCTGTGTTTTCGTCGCTGGCAGAATTTCGTGCCAGCAATCCCGCCAAAGGCGAACTCCTTGTGCATGTGACGGATAAAGGCAACCCGGCAGCTGGCGCACGCGTGCAAATCACCAAGCAAATTAGCGGCAAACATTATCGGTTTTACGATGGCTATGCCGGGCGCAGCGGCTCGGTTGGCCCAATTGAGCTACCCGCGCCGCGCAAAGAAGCCGCCTACCACGAAACCACTATTCCTTATGCCTTGTATGACATCACTGTCACCCACGCACGCAACCGCCAGCACCTGCAAAATGTGCCCATGTTTGCCGACACCGCAGGCGAACAGGTGGTGCGCATGCAAAACGACATCCCCATCAACGAAGCCGTTTATGTGAAATAAGTACCTGCGGCGAGAGCTCCCTCTATCAGAAGGAACCGGGGCTTGTTTCTTCAACTAGTCAATCATCATTCCCCGTGAAGCGCGAGCCAACACGCAACGTCCAGAAGAGGACGCCGCGAAGCGACGAAAAAGTTTTTTGGTTCTTTTTTTCAAAAAAGAACAAGGAAAAGGAGGACCCCATGGGATTCGGTTTGCCAGTTGTCCCGCATGAGATTACCGTGCACCTGGGCGCACCCCGTGCCAACGCGCGGCGTGTGACCGTGCCGTTTATCGATTACATCAAAAACGTGGCCAGCAGCGAAGTTTATCCCACTTGGCCTGAGCAAGCCCTGCGCGCTAATATTTTGGCCATCGTGAGCTTCGCGCTCAATCGCGTGTATACGGAGTTTTATCGTGCGCAAAATCTGCCGTTCGACATCACCAACTCCACCCAGTTCGACCAAGCCTACATCCATGGGCGCGTGATTTTCGATAGCATCAGTCGCCTGGTGGATGAACACTTCGACGACTACATTCGTCGGCGCGGACACGTGGAGCCTATGTTCGCACAATATTGCTCGGGGCGCAGTGTCACCTGCCGCGGCATGAGCCAGTGGGGCAGCTTTGACCTCGCCCGGCAAGGTTTTAGTTACATGCGCATTTTGCAGCACTACTACAGCAACAACATTGAAATCGTCTACAATGCACCGCAAGGCCGCGTGTTGCCCAGCTATCCCGGACGATTATTGCGGCGCGGCAGCAGCGGCGAAAGTGTGCGCACCATTCAAATGATGCTCGCACGCATCTCGCGCAATTTTCCCGCCATCCCACGACCTGTGGTGAACAGTGGAGTGTTTGATGCTCGCACTGAGCAAGCCGTACGTGTGTTCCAGCGCACCTTCAACCTCGCGCAAGATGGCATTGTTGGTCCGCTCACCTGGAACCGTATCCGTCAAATCTTCAACGGTGTGAAGCGGCTGAATGAGTTGAACAGCGAAGGGCTGACGCAGGAAGAAATCCAAATGCTCTATTCGCCGCTGGTGCGCTGGGGAGACCGCGGGTTTGACGTGCGTGCCGTGCAACTTTACCTGCGCTTTTACAGCATGTTCTACCCTGCTATTCCCAATCTCACTGCCGATGGCATTTTCGGGCCGATTACCGACGGTGCGGTGCGAGCATTTCAACAGCGCTTTGGACTGACCGTTGACGGCATTGTAGGTCGCCAGACCTACAACATGATGGTCAATCAATATGCAGCGCACTACAACCGTCTGCCCGCCGCCCAGCGCCGCGGGGTATATCCCGGCCGCGCGTTTTCGCAGGGCGACAGCGGCGCGAAAGTGCGCGAGTTGCAGCAACTGCTCAACGCCGTTGCGCCCTATGTGCCTGCCATGGATACCGTCACCGTGGATGGCAACTACGGTGTTCGCACCACTGAGGCCGTGCGTGCGTTTCAGTATTACGCCCAACTGCCGCTGAGCGGCGACGTGGGCATCATCACTTGGAATGCCCTGCTGGATGCCTACCTGCACCGCAGCGAAATGAGCGACAACCCTGCCACAGTGCGTTTTGCGGCCCTCGACTAGCACGAAAAAGCCGCCCTCACTTGGGGGCGGTTGGCATTTTTTCGATCACATAAGTTTTCAGCCAGTTAGGTTGGTTGCCGATTAAAAGGAGTGGCAAGTCCTCATCACGATTTTCTCTGTCTGGCTTCCAAGCAACCCAACGCGGTTCACAACCGGAGTTGTCATAAAACATAGCCGTATCAGCTGCACGCATCACATCGTACATCAAATTCATGCATTTTTCATAGCGAGACAAAATTTTATCCACAGGTACATTATGACCGCCTTGTGTCACACGGCTTTTCACGCGCTCAATGTTGATTTGCGGGTCATCAGTTGTCACGTAAACCACGTGCACTTTGTAGCCCAGCCACTTTGCCTTGCGGATAAAATCGAGTTTTTCGCGCGTGGAAAGCACTGTTTCAAACGAAAACGACTTTCCCTGTGCTAGCAATGCATTGCGTATCGCCTCCGCTTCTTGCATCGCTTTTTTATATGCTTCAGGATTTTCCTTTTCGTGTGCAACCACAAGATTATCAGGGCAAATAAACTCTCGAGGGCAACAGCCAAGCTCAAGCGTGTTCTTCACGATAGTCGATTTTCCTGAACCATTCGGCCCAGCAAACACAGCCATTACCTTTTCACTCATGCTGCTTGCTCCTGCGCATATTTATCTGCAAGTTCAGCGAAAGCACGTTTCGCTGTTTCACGCGCCAGCTTATCCAATGTTTCCTTCACTTCGGCATAGGGGTACACAATAATCTCCATGTTGCGCAATTCTTCCATATTCGCACCGCCTTTCTCTATTTATAGTATAGCACAAACCTGCCCAAAAGTCAACCGAGCAAAATTTTTTCAAAAAAAGCTTGACATCCGCGCTTTCGTGTGCTATACTGAATAAAATCAAATAGCCAACCAAACCAATGAGGCAGAGGTAAAGGCAGCAAATGCGCAATCCAGAGAGTCCGGGGTAGCTGAGAACCGGGTAGAGATGCAGGCTGTTAAATGGACTGCTGAGGGCATGGCGAAATACCATGACGTTGCACCCACGTGAGAGGTGAGGGCTGTGTTAGCAGCCTGCAAAGTGCACGGGCAACCGTGAATCCAAGGTGGCACCGCGGAATAACTGTATTATTTCGTCCTTGATGAAGCCGTTAGGCTTTGTCGAGGTTTTTTGTTTTTTCTCCTCTATATACGCTACTTGTTAATCATCCACCGCGAAGCAGCTAAAGTTTTTTTGGTTCTTTTTAGCAAAAAAGAACAGAAAAGGAGTGACTGTATGATTCGTCCAACCCTTGCGCAAGCCAAAGCGGCCGCGCAACACCACAGCATCGTGCCCATTGCCCTAGAGATTTTCAGCGACACCAAAACACCCATGGAAATTCTGCGGCAAATGCGCCGCCACAGTGAAGATTGGTTTATTCTCGAAAGCGTGAACGGCGGCGACAGCTGGGGACGCTACACTTTCTTGGGTTACAAGCCCGTGCAGCAAATTTGCACAGGCGGGATAGCTGAAATTCGCAAATTAGTGCAAAAATATCGCAGTGCACGGATGAAAGATCTCCCCCCCTTCACCGGCGGCTTTGTGGGCTATTTCGCTTATGATTTCGTGCAGCAGTTCATCCCCGGACTGCAACTGCATGCCAAAAACGACGAAAACTTTGCCGACTTTCACCTGATGCTCATCGACAAAGTGGTGGCGTTTGACCACTTTAAGCAAAAGATTTATCTCATCGTTAACGTGCCCGCACAAGACATTGAAAGCAGCTACATCGCTGGCGTGCAAACGCTGAAAGACATGGAGCATGTGTTGATGGCGCAAGTGAACGCCGAGCCTGAACAAAGCCATTGCGGCGAGTTCAGCGCACTGCACAGCAAAGACGAATTTTTCGCCATGGTCGCAAACGTGCAGCATCATATCAAAGAGGGCGATATTTTTCAGGCGGTTATCTCCAACCGATTTAGTGCGTCCTTCACTGGTTCACTGCTCAACACCTACCGCCTGCTGCGCACGATTAACCCGTCGCCCTATATGTGCCACATGAAGCTCGGCGGCTTGGAAATCGCCTGTGCATCACCCGAAACCCTTGTTTCGCTACAAGATGGCAAGCTCAGTTCGTTTCCATTGGCGGGCACCTGCAAGCGCGGTGCTACGCCCGAAGAAGACTCTGCGCTGATCAACGCCTTGCTTTCTAATGAAAAAGAGCTGGCTGAGCACGACATGCTCGTTGACCTCGCCCGCAATGATCTAGGCCGCGTAGCGCAATTCGGCAGCGTGCAAGTGCAGGACTACCGCGCCATCAAAAAATTCTCGCATGTCAGCCACATTTCATCGCACGTGGTGGGCAAGCTCAAACCTGATTACGACGCCCTTGATGTACTGGCAGCCACATTGCCTGCAGGCACGCTCAGCGGCGCACCAAAGAAACGCGCCTGCGAAATCATCGATGCCTGCGAGGGGCAAAAGCGCGGCGCTTATGGCGGCGCACTGGGTTACATCGACTTCACCGGCAATATGGATATGTGCATCGGCATTCGCATGGCCGTGCTGAAAGACAACCGTGTGCATGTGCAGGCTGGCGCTGGCGTGGTTGCCGAAAGCACGCCCGAAGCTGAATATGCCGAAGTGCAAAACAAAGCCTTCGCGATGATGCTGGCGCTGCAAGGCGCAGGAGGATTGACATGAACAACGTGCTGATTATTGACAACTACGACAGCTTCACCTACAACTTATACCAGCTGGTGGGGCAACTGCGCAGCGATGTTACTGTGGCCTACAACGACCAAATTGCCTGCGATGACATTGCTGCCATGCATCCCAGCCACATTATCCTCTCCCCCGGGCCGGGCAGACCGACCGACGCAGGCGTGTGCAAAGAAGTTATCGCGCGCTTTGCCGGGGAAATTCCTATGCTGGGCATTTGCTTGGGGCATCAGGCCATTTGTGAGGTGCATGGCGCAACGGTGGGCTATGCAAAAACGCTCATGCACGGCAAGCCTTGCGGGGTGCACATTGCCAACGGCAACCCGATTTTCCGTGGGTTGCCTCCCCTGCTGCAAGCCGGGCGATATCATTCTCTTGCCGTTGAGCGCAACACCCTGCCCGATGACCTGCTGGTGATTGCCGAAACCGATGACGGCGAAGTGATGGGCGTGAAGCACCGCAGCCATGCATTGTTTGGGCTGCAATTTCACCCCGAGTCGATTCTCACGCCGCAAGGCAGCAAGATTGTGGAGAATTTTCTTGCGTTGTAACCACCCCGCCCACCGTTGCAACAATCCATCGCCCCCTCAGTCACGCCTTGCGGCGTGCCAGCTCCCCCGCACGCGGTGGAGCCTTTGGCAACACCTACACATTCCCATAAAATCCCACCGCGAAGCGGCTAGGTTTTTTTGGTTCTTTTTTTGCAAAAAAAGAACAGAAAAGGAGCTTACCATGATCAACCAAGCCATATATGACATCCTCGCCAAGCGCGATTTATCGCTTGACCAAACCACCGCCGTGATGCAGCAAATGATGATCGGCGAAGCCACGCCCGCGCAGATGGGCGCATTTTTGGCCGCCATGCGACTGAAGGGCGAAACGATTGACGAAATCACGGCCTGTGCACGTGTGCTTCGCGAAAAATGTGTCAAACTCACACCAAAGACCGATGTGCTCGATATCGTGGGCACCGGCGGCGACGAGTTGTTTACGTTTAATATTTCGACAGTCGCAGCTTTTATTGTTGCGGCTGGCGGTGTGCCCGTAGCCAAGCACGGCAACCGCAGCGTGAGCAGCAAATGCGGCAGCGCAGACCTGCTGGAAGCACTGGGTGCGAACATCATGATTTCTGCTGAAGCTAGCCAGCGCGTGCTGGACGAAACCGGCATGTGCTTCATGATGGCGCAAGTGTATCACAGTGCGATGAAGCATGTTGCCCCCGTGCGGCGCGAACTTGGTGTGCGTACGATGTTCAACATCCTTGGCCCACTGGCCAACCCAGCCGGTGCCACGCTGCAACTGCTTGGTGTGTACGACGAAAATCTAGTTGAGCCGCTGGCGAATGTGCTGCTTAACCTTGGCGTGAAGCGCGCCATGGTGGTGCACGGGCACGACGGCCTAGACGAAATCACGCTCACGGGCACATCAACAATCTGCGAAGTGGCCGATGGGCAGCTCAACAGCTATTTCATCACGCCGGAGCAATTCGGTCTGCAACGTTGTGTGATTGAAGATCTCGTTGGCGGCGATCCTGCCGAAAATGCACAAATCGCACGGGCGATTTTGGGCGGCGAACCTGGTCCGCGCCGCGATATCGTGGTGCTCAACGCCGCCTGCTGCCTATATATGGGGCACAACGACATCACCATGCGCGAGTGCGTACGGCTGGCGCAACATGTGATTGACAGCGGCAAAGCCATGGATACCCTGAATGCATTTGTGAGGGCAACCAATGAATATTCTTGACCAAATCGTTGAAGCCACCAAACTGCGCGTTGCGCGCGACAAGGCTTCGACCTTTACATCGACAAGTAAATCGCCTTTACAGCCTTTTGCATTCGAACACGCCTTGCGTGATGATGACATGCATTTTATCTGCGAAGTCAAGCGCGCATCGCCCAGCAAGGGAATAATCGCGCATGAATTCCCCTACGTGAACATCGCGCGGGAATATGAATCAGCGGGCGCTGCAGCTGTTTCGGTGCTCACTGAGCCGGAATATTTTCACGGCCATGACAGCTATTTGCAGCAGATTCGCGCTGCCGTGCAAACGCCCCTGCTGCGCAAAGACTTTACCATTGATGCCTTTCAGATTGAGCAAGCAGCCAGTTTGGGCGCAGACGCAATTTTGCTCATTTGCGCCATTTTAAGCGAGCAGCAACTGCGCGAGTTCATCAAGCAAGCCGATTCACTTGGGCGTTCCTGCTTGGTTGAAGCACATGACGAAGACGAGCTTGCAAAGGGTCTGCGTGCTGGCGCGAGAATCATCGGTGTGAACAATCGCAACCTCAAGACATTCAACGTTGACCTGCACAACAGCATTCGCCTGCGCAAGCTTGCACCGCCCGAGGTGATTTTCGTGGCCGAAAGCGGCATCCGCAATGCCGAGGATGTGCAATTACTGCGCGAACACGGCATTCATGCGGCACTGGTGGGCGAAACACTCATGCGGGCACCGTGCAAGAAAACTGCACTGGAGGCACTGCGTGAAAGTTAAAATTTGCGGGCTAACCCGCCTTGAAGACATCGCTGCGGTGAACGCTTGCTTGCCAGACTACGTTGGTTTTGTGTTTGCGCCAAGCCGCAGACAAATTAATCTTGAGCAAGCGCGACAGCTCAAAGCCGCACTAGACCCACGCATTCAATCCGTTGGTGTGTTTGCAAATGCAGATTTAGCCGAGATTGCCCAGGCCTGTGAAGTGATTGACTTGATTCAGCTGCACGGCAACGAAAACGATGAGTTTGTGCGACAAGTAAAATTCCTTTACAATCTGCCGGTGATTAAACTGGGCAACAGCAAACACGCTGACTACCTGCTATTCGACGGCCCCAACCCCGGCAGCGGCCAAGCATTTGACTGGAACACGATTTCGTGTTATAATAAACCATACTTCTTAGCAGGCGGCTTGGCCCTAGAAAATATTACACAGGCTGCAACGCACATGCCCTATTGCCTTGATGTGAGCTCCGGTGTAGAAACAGACGGCGTGAAAGATAGCGCAAAGATAATGCAATTTGTATCACAAGTTAGGAGGCTACCATGACCCCAGGAAGATTTGGCGACTTTGGCGGGCAATACGTGCCCGAAACGCTCATGGCGGTGCTGCACGAGCTCATCGCCGCCTATGAACAGGCAAAAAACGACCCGCAATTTCAGGCTGACTATGCCGCATTGCTGCGCGACTATGCCGGCCGCCCGTCCCTGCTGTATTACGCAGAAAATCTGACCAAGCACTTGGGTGGTGCAAAAATTTACTTCAAGCGCGAAGACCTAAACCACACCGGCTCGCACAAAATCAACAATGTGCTCGGCCAAGCGTTGCTGGCCAAACGCATGGGCAAAACCCGCCTAATTGCCGAAACCGGCGCGGGTCAGCATGGCGTGGCCACAGCCACAGCAGCAACTTTGCTTGGCATGCAGTGTGAAATTTTCATGGGCCGCGAAGATACCCAGCGGCAGGCGCTCAATGTGTATCGCATGCGGCTGCTGGGCGCACAAGTGCATGAGGTCACCAGCGGCACGCAAACGCTAAAAGATGCCGTAAACGAAACCATGCGCGAGTGGACACGCCGCATGGACGACACGCATTATCTCATCGGTTCGGTGATGGGGCCGCACCCCTTCCCCACCATGGTGCGTGATTTTCAGGCCGTCATCAGCCGCGAAATCAAGCAGCAAATCCTCGCCGAAATTGGGCGTTTGCCCGATGCAGTTGTCGCCTGCATTGGTGGCGGCAGCAACGCCATCGGCGCGTTTTATGACTTCATTGAGGATAAATCCGTGCGGCTCATTGGCTGCGAAGCCGCCGGGCACGGCATCGCCAGCGGCATGCATGCCGCCACGATGAGCGTGGGCACCAAAGGCGTGTTCCACGGCATGAAGAGCCTGTTCTGCCAAGATGAACACGGGCAAATTGCGCCAGTGCACTCCATTTCGGCAGGCTTAGATTACCCCGGCGTTGGGCCGGAGCACGCGCAGCTGCTCATTAGCGGCAGAACAGAGTGCGTGGCAATCACAGACGAAGAAGCCGTGCACGCTTTCGAAACACTGTCGCGCGTGGAGGGTATCATCCCGGCCATTGAATCATCGCACGCGGTGGCGCATGTGCTCAAGCTGGCCGCGGAGCTATCGCCCGAGCAAGTGATCGTGTGTAATCTTTCTGGCCGCGGCGACAAAGACGTGGCCGCCATTGCTAGATATAAGGGGGAGGATATTCATGATGGATAGATACCGTGCCGCTGATTTTCTAGCAAGCAGAACTATGAACGAATTAAAGGGGGAAGACATTGATGAAAAGAATAGCTGATGCATTTGACGGCAAAAAAGCCTTTATAGCCTACCTCATGGCAGGCGACCCGAATCTAGAAAAATCCGCTGAATACATCCTGGCCGCACAAGCAGGCGGCGCAGATTTAATCGAAATCGGCATCCCCTTCTCCGATCCTGTGGCGGAAGGCCCTGTGATTGAATCCGCAGCAGCACGTGCACTTGCTCAGGGCACTCAGCTGCAAGACGTGCTTTCTATGGTCGCCTCCATCCAAGACCGCGTGCGCATTCCCCTGCTGCTGATGACCTATTGCAACCCGGTGTACGTATACGGCTACGCGAAATTTTTCGCCCGCTGCGCCGAGGTCGGCGTTTGCGGGGTCATTATCCCCGATCTGCCCTTTGAGGAACAAGCCGAAGCGCAAATTCACGCGCGCGAACATGGCATCGAGATGGTCACGCTCATCGCCCCCACCTCGCAAGAACGAGTCGCGCAAATTGCACGCAAAGCCGAAGGTTTCATCTATCTCGTGTCGTCGCTTGGTGTCACTGGCGTGCGCAGCGAAATCACTACCGACCTCGCCGCCATCGTCGCAGACATCAAACGCCACACCAGCACCCCCGTCGCCGTTGGCTTCGGCATCTCCACGCCCGATCAAGCCGCCCTCTACGCCCAAGTCACCGACGGCATCATCGTTGGCAGCGCCATCGTGCAACTCATCGAACAACACGGCGAACACGCCGCCGCACACGTGCAAGGCTACATCGCCAGCATGAAAGCCGCGATGTAGATGCGCGAGACTTCTGCGCTCGCCGCGCAGGCATTACTTTTTTTGCAAAAAAAGTAACCAAAAAAACCTAGATTAAATTATACGAAACCCCACTCTCATTTTGCAGAGAATGGGGTTTTTGCATAAGATTTTCAGGTGTTGCCGCGAAGCGAGGAGCCCCACCGCAGGTGGCTATCGTCTCATGGCTCCCCAAGCTGCGAAACCTGCGGCTGCTCCAGCATTGCGTTGCGCGGCTTGGGCGGCAATCATCGTTTGGCGCGACAGCTCTAGCGCTTCTGCGCTGTTTATTTCCAGCTGCCATCTGTGCAGTTGCTCTTTATACAACGCAACCGCGCCCGCCCAGTCTCTGGTTAGCCCATCATCAAGATACTCCAGCATCTTGTCTAGTGCCATGGAGTACCTGTAATTATCGGGCACAAGCCACACTTGCTCAAGCGAAAGTGCATCGCGTTTGCGGTTCAATTCGGCAAGTTCAGCCTGTGCTTGCCCACAAGAAAGCTGTAATTTTTTATGGCGTTTTTTGTTTGAGCGATAATTCAATATACCGAAAACAGGAAGAATCAAGCCCCAAGCTGCAAACAAGACACGAAATCCGATATCTAGAATGGATAATGCACCTGCAAGAATTAAGAGCAAAAGACCAAGAAATAACAACACAATGAAAGATGGTTTCGTCTGTTTTCGGAGCATATGTACCTGTGCATCCGTTACAGAAATATCATTTTCTTCGCTTTCAATCTCCTCAGTCAAATCCTCAAAAGCTTTCGCTTCGTTGCGCGCTGCAAAAAGCAGTGCTCTCAGCTCGTTACGCTGCATGTCGCTAATGTGCATTCTCAATCATCCTCATTTATATAAAAATAGACAAATCCTATTATATGTCCACCCATCTCTCGCTCCGTCAATACCGCCCCCTCCTCGCCATTTTAGTTCGCCTTTTTTTATATTTTAAAAAAAGAATACAA